>Ga0224511_10002365_pt1 | contig 12649 bp, 7 predicted proteins | sample SF_May12_sed_USG_2_FD_169988 | JGI IMG/M metagenome (GOLD analysis project Ga0224511, IMG submission 169988) | Sediment microbial communities from San Francisco Bay, California, United States - SF_May12_sed_USGS_8_1 | ecosystem: Environmental > Aquatic > Marine > Sediment | place: USA... | reverse complement strand
TAGTATGCGAGAGTTACTTCCCCTAAGTATGCGAGAGTGACACCCCCTTAGTATATTAGAGTGACTTCCCCTTAGTCACATAAGAGTGATTTCCCCTTAGTTCATAAGAGTGACGTCCCCTAAGTATGCGAGAGTGACTTCCCCTTAGTATGCGAGAGTGACTTCCCCTTAGTATATTAGAGTGACCTCTCCTTAGTTCATAAGAGTGATTTCCCCATAGCATATTAGAGCGACCTCCCCTTAGTATACGAGAATGACTTCCCTTTTGTGTACGAGAGTGACTTTCCCTTAGTTCATAAGAGCGATTTCCCGTTAGTATATTAGAGTGACTTTCCCTAATTTCAAAAGAGTGACTTCCCCTTAGTATATTAAAGTGACTTCCCCTTAGTATATTAGAGTGACTTTCCCTTAGTAAATAAGAGTGATTTCCCCTAAGTATATTAAAGTGACTTCCCCTTAGTAGACGAGAGTGACCTCCGCTTAGTATACGAGAGTGACTTCCCTTTTGTATACGAGAGTGACTTCCCCTTAGTATATTAGAATGACCTTCCCTTAGTAAACGAGAGTGACTTCCCTTTTGTACACAAGTGTGACTTCCCCTTAGTATATTAGAGTGACTTCCCCTTAGTATATTAGAGTGACTTCCCCTTAGTATGCGAGAGTTACTTCCCCTAAGTATGCGAGAGTGACACCCCTTTAGTATATTAGAGTGACTTCCCCTTAGTCACATAAGAGTGACTTCCCCTTAGTTCATAAGAGTGACGTCCCCTAAGTATGCGAGAGTGACTTCCCCTTAGTATGCGAGAGTGACTTCCCCTTAGTATATTAGAGTGACCTCTCCTTAGTTCATAAGAGTGATTTCCCCATAGCATATTAGAGCGACTTCCCCTTAGTATACGAGAGTGACCTCCCCTTAGTATACGAGAATGACTTCCCTTTTGTGTACGAGAGTGACTTTCCCTTAGTTCATAAGAGCGATTTCCCGTTAGTATATTAGAGTGACTTTCCCTAATTTCAAAAGAGTGACTTCCCCTTAGTATATTAAAGTGACTTCCCCTTAGCAGACGAGAGTGACCTCCCCTTAGTATATAAGAGTGACTTCCCCTTAGTATATTAGAGTGACTTCCCCTTAGTATGCGAGTTACTTCCCCTTAGTATGCGAGAGTGACACCCCTTTAGTATATTAGAGTGACTTCCCCTTAGTCACATAAGAGTGACTTCCCCTTAGTTCATAACAGTGACGTCCCATTAGTATGCGAGTGACTTCCCCTTAGTATGCGAGAGTGACTTCCCCTTAGTATATTAGAGTGACCTCTCCTTAGTTCATAAGAGTGATTTCCCCCTAGCATATTAGAGCGACTTCCCCTTAGTATACGAGAGTGACCTCCCCTTAGTATACGAGAGTGACTTCCCTTTTGTATACGAGAGTGACTTCCCCTTAGTATATTAGAGTGACCTCCGCTTAGTATAAGAGAGTGACTTCCCCTTAGTTCATAAGAGTGACTTGCCCTTAGTATATTAAAGTGACTTCCCCTTAGCAGACGAGAGTGACCTCCCCTTAGTATACGAGAGTGACTTCCCCTTAGTATATTAGAGTGACTACCCCTTGGTATATTAGAGCGACTTCCCCTTAGTTCATAAGAGTGATTTCCCTTAGTAAACGAGAGTGACTTCCCTTAGTAAACGAGAGTGACTTCCCTTTTGAATACAAGTGTGACTTCCCCTTAGTATATTAGAGTGACTTCGCCTTAGTATATTAGAGTGACTTCCCCTTTTTAGACGAGAATGACCTCCCCTTAGTATACGAGAGTGACTTCCCTTTTGTATACCAGAGTGATGTCCCCTTTTTATATAAGTGACTTCCCTTTAGTATGCGATAGTGACTTCCCCTTAGTATATTTTAGTGACTTCCCCTTAGTAGACGAGAGTGACCTTAGTAAACTAGGGTGACTTCCCTTTTGTATAAAAGAGTGACCTCCCCTTAGTAAACGAGAGCGACTTCCCTTTTGTATACGAGAGTGACTTCCCCTTAGTTCATAAGAGTGACTTCCCCTAAGTATATAAGAGTGACTTCCCCTTAGTTCATAAGAGTGACTTCCCCTTAGTTCATAAGAGTGATTTCCCCTTAGTATATTAGACAGACTTCCCCTTAGTATACGACTTCCCATTCGTTCATAAGAGTGACTTCCCCTTAGTATATTTTAGTGACTTCCCCCTTAGACGAAAGTGACCTCTCCTTTAAACAAGCATCAAGATCTTTATATTTATTAAATATACAGGAGTAAGAAATAACACACAGATAGATTCTCCAAAACACTGCATTTAATGTCCAACAAATTATTTCATAAAATATTAAATATTCATTTGTGTTACAAGAGGAAACGAAACAAACGAAATCGCAAGAACAAATACAAGTTATCGTTAATTAAGGCAAGTTTCTTTAATTTCATACAACTTTGCAAACACAAATAAATTACACATGTTTACGTTACGTAAATAAAAGTATCAAAGAAATTACAAAAAAGTCAATACAATACAAGGTTAAAATTGGAAACAATATTCAGTACTCAGTAAATATCATTGTTATATTTAAGTAACAAAATATATTTAATTTTAGTTCTTTAGTTTGAAATCAATTGAACATAAAAATGCAAACCAGAAAACAAATGTTTACAAAAATCAATATCATACATCAAATACCATTCATTGAATATTAAACTTTTTATTTTAAACTTATTAGTTGTAGCTACCTGTATTTTATTCAAGCATTTAAAAGTGTGCACCTAAGCGCTTTCATTTCTATCAAGAAGTAAACTTCCTTAAATAACAAGACTCAACACAATGCACAAATAAAAATAAGCAACATCCTACACGCAAAGAGAAATCAGAAACCAATACAAAACAGCCCCAGGAGATCAAACTTCCACAATAATAAGAAAACGCAAACCATAAATCAAACACAGCGAAACAAAAGACCCCATTTTCAAAGTCAAACCAAAAACAACAAGACAAACTTCGACAACACAAACCATGGAACAAAACAGCAAAACAACAAACGACACCAAAATCAAATGCAGAAAAAAACAGAAGACAAACTTCAACAACACAAACCATGAAACAAAAAAACAAATTCAACAAAATGCTCGACCATCACAAAAACAACAACGCAGAAAGCAGAGCGATAAAACAGTCCAACTCTACCAAATAAAGATGCACAACGTTAGAAGCCATTAAAATTCGAAAAACCAATTAATAATTAAAATCATTAAAACATGCATTCAATGAACCGAAAAACATGTTTATAAGTGCACACTTCCAAATTCAGGAATAAGCAATTTGAAAATACCATTTCAATGTTCGAAAAAATATTCAGTTTATTGGATAATTAACACAAAAACAATTATTATATCAATAAATTGTCAATAAACGATTAAATGTATAATAAAATCATTTCAGTAATGCAAACATGAGGTTGATTTCTACAAAACTACACAATATAAATATATAATAATAAATATAATTCTTTAAAATGATATTAATATTTAAAGTATATCAATAGAGCAGCTTCAGGTGACGTTAACAGCAACCTGGGATACGCGGGTCCCGCCACCGACAAGCGACCAGTAACGTACAGCCAAGGAGCATCTTATAAGCAAAAAATTATTTAAATTCTTATAATGCTTAAAAGATACGAATTTCTAAATAGGATTGTTGCGTTGTTTATTGTTTGATGATAGTTCTTAAACAATGACTTAATTATATGCCAGTATTTATTTATCAAAATTTATTTTTATAACATAATGTACCAAAACAAACAAGCAATAGAGTATAAATAGACAATAAATATACCTTAAAGGGCTTCAATATTTGAACTTTCGTGTCTTAATTACACAGAAACCATTACTCATTCGTTATTCATTCACTATATAAATATTCACGTAATAAATATCGTAACATGAAATTTAATCTACCTGGCTGCCGCTGGGATGTTCGGGGTACTCCAAAGACGAGCATCAACAGCTCCAGCCAAGGCGTTCCCTATAGGAAAAATAATAACTCATTTCAAATGATTTTTAACATATAAATAACATTCATTTCATTCAATAAACCAAACATTCGCCAGAACAAATAATGGAATATAACAATAAGGTACCTGGCTTCAACCGTGATGCTCAGGTTACTCCAACGACGAACGACATCAGCATACAGCCAAGGATGGCCTATAGGAAAAACAATAAATGCATTTTCATGTCTTAATTACACAGAAATCATTATTCATTAGTTATTCATTCAATACATCAAATATTCACCGTTATAAACATCGTAACATGAAATTAAACATACCTGACTACCCTTGGGATATTCGGGGTACTTCAACGACGAGAGCATCAACAGCTACAGCCACGGTGTCCCCTAAAGGAAAAAGAATAACTCATTTCAAATGGCTTTTAACATATAAATCACAATTCCAGTCAATAAACCAAAAAATCGCCAAAACAAATAATGGGACATTAAAATAAACGTAAAAACGGTTTACCAAATGTAAACAAATGAGGTAAATATACCAGACTGCATGACTATTGTGAATAGTAGAGTGTAAACAAGATGTGCATACTAGGAAAACGGTAATCAACACTGAAATACTCTACAACATGTATGGCAATATATGCAAATGACAGTGATCATATTATAGGTCACACACAGTTATTAATATGAGATTCAGGGCGAGACACTTGTCCATATATATGTCCACCAAGAGTTTTTAAAATCTGATTGAATCTTGGCGTACATACTCCTTAGAATAAAATCCAGGTCGGAAAAATATTGGCCGTGCAACACAAAAGTTTGTCGGGTGACAATTTAACATTAAAAATAAAATAAATGTTGCCTATGATGATTGAAATCAAATAATCATTCCTAACCTTGTGTGTTGAAAAGAAAAGTGATCAGCAATCATGTAATGTTAGAGAAGACACAGAAAATAGAATCCTATTTGTTTTGGTTTCCTATTTCTACAAAGTATTCTTCTTGTAAACGAAGTTTGCAAAGGACATGAGTGTAGTAATAACTGCAATAGTAAATCGGGACAGACAGACAAGGATCCACCCGAAAGGAACCAAACCTGCCTATTACAGTGATAGCACCTGACCCCATTTTTTCTTGGCCAGTCATAGAAAAATTACCAATAGTTTCAATACACAAATGAAATGAAAGAAGACACATTCCTTTATGCGTAGCACGACGGCTTCGTAGGCAGAACAATGTAGTCTGTACAAAGGCGTAGTGGGCCGAATCCGAAGACAAACTTCAACAACACAAACCATTAAACAAAAAACAAATTCAACATTATGCTCGACCATCACAAAAACAACAACGCAGAAAGCAGAGCAATAAAAGAGTCCAACTCTACCAAATGAAGATTCACAACGATAGAAGCCATTAAAATTCGAAAACCAATTAATCCCCATCATTAAAACATGCATTCAATGAACCGAAAAACATGTTTATAAGTGCACACTTCCAAATTCACGAATAAGCAATTTGAAAGTACTATTTCAATGTTCGAAAAATAGGACTATTCAGTTTATTGGAGTATTGACAAAAAATATTATATCAATAAATTGCAAGTCAATAAACGATTAAATGTATAATAAAATCATATCAGTAATGCAAAAATTAGGTTGATTTCTACAAAACTACACAATATAAATATATAAATATATAATAATAAATATTATTCTTTAAAATAGTAATAATATTTAAAGAATATCAATAGAGCAGCTTCAGGTGACATTAACGTGTTTATATTCAAGGCTTGGTAGCAGCAACCTGAGATACGCAAGTCCCGCCACCGACAAGCGACCAGCAACGTACAGCCAAGGAGCATCCTATAGGCAAAGGAATTTTTACTTTCTTATAATGCTTAAAAGATACAAATTTCTAAAAAGGATTGTTGCGTTGTTAATTGTTTGCTGATAGTTCTTAAACAATTACATGTACTTTTAATTATATGCCAGTATTTATTTGTCATTATTACATAACTTTTAATTATATGCCCTGTAACATTCCACCAGCCCTATTCAATAATAGACTGGCAATTTCAATAAGCGGTCCAATAAATAATATCACTGTTGGACCGGGTCCAATAAGTGTTATTGGCCCTGCTTTCCTGCAATTACCTGGCTGCCCCTGTGATATTCGGGGTACTTCAACGACGAGAGCATCAACAGCTACAGCCAAGGTGTCCCCTATAGGAAAAAGAATAACTCATTTTAAATGACTTTTAACATATAAATCACATTCATTTCATTCAATTAATAAAACATTCGCCATAACAAATAATGGGACATTAAAAAAACGTAAAAACTGTATACCAAATGTAAACAAATGAGGTTAATATACCAGACTGTATGACTATTGTGAATAGTAGAGTTTAAACAAGATGTGCATACTAGGAAAACGGTAATCAACACTGAAATACTCTACAACATGTATGACAATATATGCAAATGACAGTGATCATATTATAGGTCACACACAGTTATTAATATGAGCTTCAGGGCGAGACACTTGTCCATATATATGTCCACCAAGAGTTTTTAAAATCTGATTGACTCTTGGCGTACATACTCCTTAGGATAAAAACCAGGTCGGAAAAATAGTGGCCGTGCAACACAAAAATTTGTCGGGTGACAATTTAACATTAAAACAAATATGTTGCCTATGATGATTGAAATTAAATAATCAATCCTAACCGTTTGTATTGAAAAAGTAATGTGATCAGCGATCCTGTAATATTAGAGAAGACAAAGTTTTGGTTTCATTTATCTACAAAGTATTCTTCAAATGAAGTTTGCAAAGGACATTTGTGTAGTAATATAACGGCAATAGAACAATACAATATTTTAATTGCCATTAGACATAGAGGAATTATTTGTTTTATTTATTCATTATTTAAATATATTATTTATGCTATATATACATTTTTGTATTTTATATACATAACGATTAAAATGTACAGGTTATCCTGAATATCTCTCAACCTACAAAAAGTATGATTACTTGTTTGACGAGTGCGAAAATTTGTTGGGCCAAAAAACATAGCCCCCAAGGCCAAAGAGGGGTCCCACTGACAGAAAATGATCCACCTCAAAGGGACACAACCTGCCTACACTGATAGCACCTGGACCCGAATTATTTTCTTGGCCACTCGCAGAAAAAATACCAATAGTTTTAATACACAAATGAAATGACAGAAGACACAACCCTTTACGCGTAGCACGACGGCTTCTCGTAGTCTTCCTATGCAGAACAATGTAGTCTGTACGAAGGCGTATTAAACCGAATCAGGTGTGTACGGATTCATATACACACATGCGACTCCTAGCACAAAATGTTCGCCATAATGTATAACAGAACAAGAAACATTGCTATTTTTCTGTCATCTCTTTTTCTCAGATTTATTATGTAGATATTCTACAGCATTTTGCAGTGTTTTTAAACTTCTGTAAATAACAAAAATAATCTTAAGTTGCTCGAAATTTTGTACAAAAAACGTGGATATGTTTACATGATAGATAATATGAAACCCAAATAACCAGGCTATTGCCGTAAAGCATGCGTCTTTGCACCGACGCGACTTCTTGTACCGACGCGACGTCAACATCAAGCAGCGCGCATGAAAAAATATGTATACATGTATTAACAAAATAGTACTTACTACCATGTCGTATATCTGACATTTTATTTTTATGAATTTAACATTAACGACAATAGAACAATACAATATTTTAATTGCCATCAGATACAGAGGAATTCTTTGTTTTATTTATTCATTATTTAAATATATTATTTATGCTTTATATACATTTGTTATATTTATACATAACTATTAAACTGTACAGGTTATCCTGAATATCTCTCAACCTACAAAAAGTATGATTACTTGTTTGACGAGTCCATAAATTAGTTGGGTCAAAAAACACAAACCCCAAGGCAAAAGAGGGGTCCCACTGACAGACAAGGTTCCACTTGATGGGAACACAACCTGCCTACAATGATAGCACCTGGACCTAAAACCTTTTCTTGGCAACTCACAGAAAAAATACCAAATAGTTTCAATACACCAATGAAATGACAGAAGACACAAACCTTTACGCGTAGCACGACGGCCTCTCGTAGTCTTCCTAGGCAGAACAATGTAGTCTGTACAAAGGCGTGGTTGGTCGAATCAGCTGTGCAATGATTCAAATACACACCCGCGACTCCTAGCACAAAATGTTCGCCATAATATGTAACAGAACAAGAAACGTTGCTATTTTTCTGTCATCTTTTTCCCCCAGATTTATTATGTAGATATTCTACAGCATTTTGCAGTCTTTTTAAACTTCTGTGAATAACAAATATCCGCTTACGTTGCTCAAAATTGTGTATAAAAATACAACGTGGATATGTTCACATAATAGAGAATATGAAACCCAATTTACTTGGCCATTGCCGTGAGGCATGCGTCTATGCACCTACGCGACTTCTTGCACCGACGCGACGTCAACATCAAGCAGCGCGCATGAAATATATGTATACATGTATTTACAAAATAGTACTTACTATATCTGACATTTTATTTTTTTACGAATTTAACAGTTAACGACAATAGTACAATACAATAGTTTAATTGCCATCAGACACAGAGGAATTCTATGTTTTATTTATTCATTTGAAATACATAATTTTATAATATATATACATTTTTGAATTTTTTACATAACAATTAAATGTACAAGTTATCCTGAATATCTCTCAACCTACAAAAAGGATGATTACTTGTTTGACGAGTCCATCAATTAGTTGGGTCAAAAATCACAACCCCCAAGGCCAAAGAGGGGTTCCACTGACAGACAAGGATCCACCACAAAGCGACACAACCTGCCTACAGTGATTGCATCTGGCCCCAATTTATTTCTTGGCCACTTACAGAAAAATACCGAATAGTTTCAATACATCAATGAAATGAAAGAAGACACATACCTTTACGCGTAGCACGACGGCCTCTCGTAGTCTTCTAGACAGAACAATGTAGTCTGTACAAAGGTGTAATTGGCCGAATCAGCTGTGCACGGATTCAAATACACACCCGCGACTCCTAGCACAAAATGTTCGCCATAATATATAACAAAACAAGAAACATTGCTATTTTTCTGTCATTTTTTTCTCAGATTTATTATGTAGATATTCTTCAGCATTTTGCAGTGTTTTAAACTTCTGTGAATAACAAATATAATCTTACGTTGCTCGAAATTATGTATAAATATAAAACGTGGATATGTTTACATAATAGAGAATATGAAACCCAATTTACTTGGCCATTGCCGTGAGGCATGCGTCTTTGCACCGACGCGACTTCTTGCCCGGACGCGACGTCAACATCAAGCAGCGCGCATGAAAAAAATATGTATACATGTTTTAACAAAATAGTACTTACTATATGTGACATTTTATTTTTATGAATTTAGCAGTTAACGACAATAGTACAATACAATAATTTAATTGCCATCAGACACAGGGGAATTCTTTGTTTTATTTATTCATTATTTAAATATATTATTTATGCTATATATACATTTTTGTATTTTATACATATCGATTAAAATGTACAGGTTATCATGAATATCTCTCTACAATTAGGTTCAGAAGAAAGCATCCGAACCATGAGAACACCACTCACCAAGCAAACAAGCCCAAATATTCCAAACAACTTTACAAGAAAGACGTTAAAACGCATATAAAGCAACCCGACAACAAAACCTCTCAAAATATCAAAGTCAACAACACAAACCAACATCAAAACTGACAAAAACACCAACAACACTCCAACAACATGGAAGACATTTAAGAACACACAGCGGTCAAAGAAAACGTCAAAAAGGCCAACTCCAACGACAAACTTGCGATGAATGACAAAAGAACGCATTACACAACAACATCATCGAGCAACAATAAACTCACCAAATAAACGAAACAAACCAAGATACCGAACCACAAACAAAATATTTGAAGAGTGTACGATTGAACGCTACAAAACTAAATTTTAAAGAAAATAGGAACACTATTAGATGAACGTGCAAAGAATAAACATTTGAATTGGCACAATGTGTATAAAATCGAATAAAACGACTTACCGTTTTCTAAATACGTTTCCTTTCTTTATCCGATCGCCATGAATGACATATTTCATATGATATTTTAGCGCCAATTCGGCTATTCATTAACTGTCCGCTAAGCATAACAACTCAAGCTAAACATTAACCAGGATCTACGAGATTTCATTGGCCTATGCAAAATGTTCGCATTGCGACAAGCACGAGGATTTTGAGTAAACGATGTCACTGATAGAGTCACTGACAAAGGCGGTTATATCAAGTTCTGAAAAGGGGGGACTGTATTTAAAATGAAACTTTCAAGTTTATCTTTTCACAGTTGGAATCAAATAAATTAATAATCCTGAAATTAAATGTAACTTACAAAAATAATAGTCTTGTTTTAACTTTCCACATAAAGTCAACAAACATTATTTCGAACACCAGTATGTGTATTCATAAAATCAAGGGTGTCCATGTCCGTTGAAGCCCTCGGAAAAAACCGCCCCTGACAACAACCAACCAACATGTTTTATGTGTATCAATCAGTGATCAATCAGCCTGACATTGCATGACCGTGCTGACCCTTTTCATTGACAAGCTGCATTTTATACCCAAGCTAAGACATGCTCAAGATGATGATTCATTCATTGTATTCGTGCTTGCAAAGAAAGTTAAAGCCCCCAGAGCGCAGTTTGGGCATCAGAAATGAAAAGGTCTAAGTATCAAAACAAAATCTAAATAACTGCGTGATAAAGCATAAACTTTAAGAACTATGTGCTAGTTTTGAAAATTTTTTGCTCAAACCAGGACATTTTCCAATAAACTATTCAATACGATGCGAAATCATTTTCTTGTTCATGTGACAGGAAAAGGATTTACCTCAGTATTAATGCATTTTTCAGCTTTTTGAATATGTTGTCATAATACTATTAAGAGTCAGACATTCAACATCACATTTCTTCACAAAGACTCATCTCTAAATTATAGTTTTAGATACCGATAAGTACTTTCCAACCCAAATGTCTGTGCTGTAGTCCCTTTAAGCATTATAAGTCCATGTCCACGACAATAACTTGACCAGTTGTCAGTCGTCAACTTTAAATCCTTAGCTTGCAGCATTCTTTCACGACCTTGCGATTTATATTAGCTTTTAGAATATAAGTCGATGATTTTGTTTGAACAATAAAGTTATAATAAAACTAAATGTTACATACAAGATAAACATTAATAATGTATGTAAAACACCGTACAAGTATTTAATTAAATACAAAACTAGACAAGACACACACTGACACAGGAACTAGCGTACTAGTGGTGCGCACACATCTAGGGCACCCTTTGATCCAGTAAATTAAATATGTTAAAATACAACTGACAGTCTGATGCAGGATACGTTACTTCATACATTTTTAATATCCTTTTCATGTATTGTGTCCCTTGCTTGAGAATAACATTGGTAGAATATTAGATCATTTTAAGCACTATTTTACATAGATGTAGGTTACATCATTTAAGACGCCTACCCACCCCTCCTCTCACCGAAGAAAAGTTAGGCCCCCACCCCCACCCCCAGCCCCAACGTCAATTCCCTGACTTTCCACTGTTGTATATATGTGTTGATTTTTATCTCCAGGAATTCCAAAGTGCACACACGCGTGACAGCTTTACCGGTACTCAACGAAAGGAGCAGTTTCTTTCATTTAGTCTTATTAAATTACAAGAATAAATAAAGTTATCGAGTAAAATATAACATGCTGCGAGATTTTGTTCATTTTTATATTGATGTCTAAGTTTTGTGACAGGTGTTTAATTATTTTCTCTTAAAAATGCGCATAAATATAATGACGATGTACATTGTACAATATAATTAAACTGAGAAAAGGGAAAGCCCCCATGAAGCATGGGTCTAATTCTGTCAGTCTGTCTCACGCAGGTTTAATTTGATGACCAACATTGATCACCAAAGTCACGTGGTATAAGCACTTTGGTTCTATTTATTCTCACTTTCACCAAAAACGTTTTTAAACAAGTAGAGAAAGTTTAAACTATAGTGTTTATTTTTCTTTTGAGCATCAATCTGATAATGAACGCAGTCACATATCAACCATTAACAATTCTCTTGCACACATGTCAGTTCGAAATCCTGCGTGTCTAGATAGAGAATCTACACGGACCGGTATTCTGCACACCCGTACACCTACATTGTATGACCGGTACGGGTATTCTGCACACCCGTACACCTACATTGTATGACCGGTACGGGTATTCTGCACACCCGTACACCTACATTGTATGACTGGTACGGGTATTCTGCACACCCGTACACCTACATTGTATGACCGGGACCGGTATTCTGCACACCCGTACACCTATGACCGGGACCGGTATTCTGCACACCCGTACACCTACATTGTATGACCGGTACGGGTATTCTGCACACCCGTACACCTACATTGTATGACCGGGACCGGTATTCTGCACACCCGTACATATATGACCGCGACCGGCAA
>Ga0224511_10002364_pt1 | contig 12650 bp, 8 predicted proteins | sample SF_May12_sed_USG_2_FD_169988 | JGI IMG/M metagenome (GOLD analysis project Ga0224511, IMG submission 169988) | Sediment microbial communities from San Francisco Bay, California, United States - SF_May12_sed_USGS_8_1 | ecosystem: Environmental > Aquatic > Marine > Sediment | place: USA... | reverse complement strand
ATGGTACAAAGTTGTGCAAGCGTTACAGTTCCTGAATGTACAATGGTGGTGGGTGAAACTCCACTATGATTCTAACGATTCCAATATGATTCTAACCCCTCTGCTCCATCACCGGTAATAAATACATACTATAGAGTATACTTATTCACATACACCGTTATATGATTTTGGTTTGGCTTTTTAGCTTTGTCACCAGCCCCAAATCTATAATTTATCAGCTGTCAGTATACTCACAACGCAATCACGCCTTCCTCATGATCCTCCAGATATCCTGTCTCCTCGCCAATATCTTCAGTCTCATCCAGTTCCATTGCTCCCTCATCGTCAGCCTCGACCTCGCCATCTTCCGTTAATCCTCAACCTCACGCTCTCTCCCGCTACTCCGATATTGGGCGGTGAGTGGTCACCCTGGTTGATAACAGGGGACAGCACCTGGTTTCCGCAGTCTTCAACAAAAATCAGAATGCTGAGACAACTGATCTTATATTGATATACCAGGTCAGACTGGCCCAAGTATGAGTCATTCAGGCAACGCAGCTTCCCATCTACAATTGAGATATGTAAACAAAACATGCATTGACAAAATGATTGACTGAGTCTATCAAGATATATAACTAATAAGGGTTACTGATACCCAGTCGGCAAGGATTTCTAATATAAGCTGTCTGATCAACCAACCTGTATAATTGTACTCTAGCTGTACAATATTTGAGTTACAAAAATAAGAGTCTGACTCTGAGTGCATAGAGCTAAAAGTTTTACTAAAAGTAGCAAATAATTAATCAGATTAAAACTGAAACTAAAACTAAAGCTGGGATTCACTCAGTCAGTCGGTGAGTGGTCTAATTATAATGTGGTTAAAAAGCCTAAAGTAAATGTAAATTAAATAACTTTGGAATGAATCAATCAGTATCTAATTCTAACTATCTTGGTTGATGATTGCGAAAGTGAACCAATTAGAATTACCTTTCATCTTTGTAGATCTGACTCTGAGCGATTGATTCTGAACCAGTCACTCAGAGTGAGAGTCATACTCACTCAGTGAGTGACTCAGTCACTGTCACTCAATAGTCACTGTCACTAGTGTCAGTGATTCACCGATCTAGTGATCTGATGTGATTGAGTGAATGGGTGATTTAGTACTAGTACTAGTCAAACCAAAGCTTAGAAATTCAGACTGCGAGCCTCATAAAAAATTGACAAATCGACGAAAAATTGATCTTGTAGTGTTCAAATGACTTACTCCATGGTCTGCATATTGTCTGATTCTATGTCTGAAAGAAGTGCAGTGCTCACTCAATTACTGTAACTAATCAGCCGTTCTGCCAGGTGATCAAAATGGTGCAGAGTCGACAACCGGGTTAGTTGCCCATCCTCAAATGCTGACCCAATTGGAATTTTTTCTGATAGACCTTAAAATTGATTACAAGGTGTCTAAATGTATCGGCATGCCACCTGTTCCAGCATTTTTCAATCAGACCACCCATTTAAAAGTTATGACAAAAGAGCCAAAAGTTGTTTCATTGTTAATCATTAGCTGAGGCGCGATGGGTTCTGTCTCAGATTCCTGGCAGTCTCAGACACGGAATCTGATTGGGCAATATGCTGCGCTTGGGCGTTGTCCGCTCATATGTATAGGTGTGACCAGCTCATATATAACATTAACAGGTATCTAGTGAAAGACTAATTTATAAGGGCATGTAAAAAACTTAAGTAGCACTTTAAAACAATGCAAAATGCAGATACGCACTAGCTACAACATGGGAATACACACCATTTTCACTCGCATACTCCAAGCCGAGTCCTGGGCCAAAACCAACCTCCAAAACAATATCATTGGGCTGAATATTCAAATGCCTCACAGCACTCTTCTCCAAATGGGCATTGTTTTCTACAAACTGTACATGGAAATAGAAAATGTTTTGCCATTGGTAAAAGCTCGCATGCCACTGGAGAAAATAATGCCTGCAGCATCAGTTAGAGCATTGGAAGTTGACACCCGGCCATTTTCAGCATCACAGAAGCAGCAACCGGACAACAACCACTTGTGTAAACTCATAAATGATCAGCATTATCACGGTAATAAAAACTGAATGAATAATCATTATCATGGCCTATGCCTTATGCTAGGACGGACCTAGGCTATGACCATGACCGAGTATGATTGAGTTATTGAGCTGATGAGTATCACCAACATCAATGATCATACATATCTTTGTCGTTAAAAATTATGGGGTTTTGATACGGAGTGGAAATTGAGGTTGAAATATACTTTGAATTTGACGGAGTTGAGTTGGACCATTGATGATGGACTGACGTGACTGTGACTGAGTATCAGTAAGTAAGTTTCCTTTATGCACTGTGCAGTGTATGACAGCACATTGCTACAGCTAGTTTTACTAACTAAGTAGTAACTAGTAAAGTAAGTAACTTGTAGGTACCCAGATTACCTTTTAAATTTAACTTTAAGTTTAAGTCACTTACTAGTTACTGACTAAGTAGTAAGTAACTAACTAAATCTTTTACTAGTTAGTTTGGTTACTTAATTAGCTAGTTTGATTTCGATTGATCATTGAGCTGGAGACAGAAGACGAAGTTTTTGGTTTGACTTTGACTAAATGTCAAAGAAAAACTCAAACTCAAAAGCCAAAGTTTAACTTTGACTTCACTCTTCAGACTTCAGTTGACTTTGAGTTTGAGGATTTTGATTCGAAACAGAAATATGGCTACTAACAAACCGCATCGCAACTCGGCCCATAGCCGAAGCTTTGGGTTGCCCAAGGTTTTCAGCAACAGCTTTCGTCAGACCAAAAACTCTTGGCAATCGCGGGACAACGCTTCTGAAGAAAAATACCGACGGCTTTATTCGGCCCACCATGATGTTGATGCTGCAGCGCAAGTGTCAACCACTTCGCTGCAGTGAGATTAAAACGACTAGCCCGTACGCGAAACCACCGATGTGGTCGTTGCGGATGCGACTCTCCAACTATTTTGTTTGACGGTCGCTTCTATTTCTAGGCGAGAACTCTACCACTACAAAAGACGGGTGATCTGACCGTTCGGTATATGGCGGGTTGTAACTGGTAGGTCGAGAGTGGAGTGGCGAGCTAGGCGTAGTTGGCAAGGTACTTTTTCGCTCGCCCCAACACCCGCCAAGTGCCAAAGAGCCAAGTGACCCGACAGACGAGGCAGGCAGGGCACAGAGTTATCCTCCCTATGGGTATTCTAACTGCGGGTCATAGTTGTACATGGGTACCACTACCCAGCCAGTAACAAAGGGCGAAGATTATACCTTTGTAAAGGGTTCCTTTATGTCACTCACTGGACTACCAGAGTTCTCAGAAGGAAATGCTGTAAGCCCGTGAACGCAACAATGACATCGGCCCTTGCGTGTACGGGGGTGGTCGTTTTAAACTCTCTGCAGGGCTACCGCGATATCGACACCATGGTGGGCCGAGTCAAGCCGTCTGTATTTTTCTTCAGGAGCGTTGTGCCGCGATTGCCCAAACTGTTTAGCCTGACGCAAGCTGTTGCTAAAAACCTTGAGCAACCCAAAGCCTCGGCTATGGGCCGAGCTGTGATGCGATTTGTGAGTAGCCAGTTTCCTACGCTTCGAGTTCTTGCGTGCAGGATCGTTGATCGTAGACCGAAAACACATCAACGGTTGATGTGTTTTCGGTCTATCAATGAATTTATACTTACAGTTACAGTTACTTACAGTAACTCACTATTACTCACTGCTACTGCTAGTGCTGTTTTTTCTGTCGTGAACCATTTTGAAAACAATATTTTTTGCCACCAGTGCAGTATCATCATCAGGGCAGCATCAGTTGAAACTGAACTATATTATTCCGAGACTAGTGGAGTAGTAAAACAGTAGAAACTAGAAGTAAAATAACAGTAGTGGTACTCAGCCTGCTTCCTTTTGTTTTATAGCTTGTAGACAACAATGTCTGTTTGGAGAAGAATGCCGTGAGACATTTAAATATTCAGCCCGATGATATTGTGTTGGAGGTTGGTTTTGGCCCAGGACTCGGCCTGGAGTATGCATGTGAAAACGGTGTGTATTCATAGGTGCGAGTGTGTTTTTCCATTGTTTAAATGACCATTCACTTGTTATATTGCAATAGAACATGGGAATCCTGCGAGGAGCTCTCAAATGGGAGCCCAGCATAGGCCAAGTATCTAAAGAGCATGAACTATTTCGCATGATTGCTTACATGCAGATAGTTTGTTTATTATGAATATATAGGTAGTTTATTTAAACTGTTGCAAGCGAAGAGAAGGGCATGACAGGTCTTCTCTCACAGGTATTTGGTTAATTCTATTGACGTGCACCAACATGGGCTATGTATTTTTCTGATTTCATATTTTTGTACATGACCATGCAAAACCCTAGATTTTAATCTTTGAAAAACTTTACTAACAAGGCCAACTATGCAACGGAGTCGCAAATAATATGAAAAACAAACTTTTACTGCCAATGTTCTGTAGTCAAGTGGTGGATACATTTCTAGTTTTCACTTTATAAACGGCATCTTGGACCAATATGCTATTTTATTACACCAAAACAGATGTTAGAAAGTTGTAGAACTCTGTGAGGTTTTCCCTGTCAAGTTACTCAAAAATTGTATTGAATGGAGACAGTGTTGTATATTTACAGTGAGTGGTAATGGAAAGGTTATAGGTGCTGATATTTCTGAAGTTGCTCTGGATGCCGCCCAGCAGAAATTATGGAATCAAATTGTGAAAGGTAGATGTCTGTGGATCACCACTGAGGTCTCTGTGTAGTTAGTGGATAATGACTGGCCGCGATAATCTGTATCTATCAGAGATTAAAACATGGATAGATCAAATGACCAGTTTCCGGCGCGGGGAGCTTGGAGGTCACTGTGTTTTCTCACCTTCATCTGGCCTGAGTTCGCGACGTTCAATAAAAGATGGCCAATCATAGAGTGACATTCTCTATGGGGCCCACCATGGACTATCCATAAAGTAACTCTCTTTAGGGGGTACACCATGGACCACCCATTAGGTAACTTTCTCTATGGGTGCACCATGGACCACACAAAGAGTTACTTTCTCTGCACACTCAATATTGCTATGTAAACTGGGCTATCGATAAGTAGCTCTGGTACTGGCATAGCTGGGTAGCTACCGTGCCTGTATTAATAGTACAGCCGGCCTTCAGGTATAAGGATGCAACATGAGTTTGGTTGGGGAATTCCGAGATTATAACAGAAATAGTGTGCGAGGCCGATTCATGCTATACTCATACAGGGGATGTCTCTGGGGTCATTGAGGGGTCGCCGAGGGAGATTACTCCCTGAATATTCGGTAAAATCATACAGTTCGGGGAACTGCTGCAGAAAATATTTCACAATGCAAAGAAATATACCTATATAATATAGAATTTGCGTTGTTTTTCCGTGCCGGTGAACAAAAAAATCTCCAGAAGTGACGCTAATGGCGCGGAAATACAGACAAGTTCCCGTCTGTCCATTTAAATTTCTGGCGATGATAAGCGAGACATTTTCCTTCTTCTGGTTTATCTTAATTAGTGTGTCGAAGCTTGTAAGCAATCGTCAATTTAATGAACTAACATAATAATACGTATTTTTGGATTTTGATTTGCCCTACTTGGTCTACTGGACTCTTTCTGCCAGCATGACAAACCAAGCCCAATTTAAGTTTGCTTGTTGTTCTAGTGAAGAGTAGGAGCTAGGAATTTTATGTAAGGGCTCATTCTCAAAGTGAGTGGGTCTTTTCACCCAATCGTTCTAACAAGTGAGTTACCCACGAGCCCATACCAACTGGCCACCTGCCATATCTGCTGATTAGACTGCGATTTCATTCCATTCTGTTGAAGTTTTTGTAGTGCGGTGGACGCGCCTCAGATAAAAAACAGAAAAGCTAGTTTATTTATAATCGGGATGTCCTTGGATGTGCCAAAATGTTTATTCAGTCGTAGTACTGTAAAGATAAGGTCACACAGTTTATGATAGGGTGGTAATCTATCTAATTGTCGGCACACCAACTAAAATGTCACGAGGTCAGGCCCCAAACACACGTCTGGACTGCTGCTAATTTTACTCTCACACAGATCCTTTATTTCCAGGAATCAATGAGCATGAACATCGTGAACACGATTCGCAACTTTTTAGGGCACATGCTACGTAGAACAACGTGTCACGAATGCGCAATGCATTTCGTTTTGTGAATAGAGCTAAAGTTTCAGTTCCATAACGGGGTGAGAAACTCCGCAAACTCTAATTTTTCGCAAATTTGCCATTGTGTGGCGGGCCAAGAGTTTTTGTAGTAATGCTTTTTCACTTTGCCATCAAATAGGCAGAATTTCATGCTGTCTCGTGCGCCCTTGGTTGAGGTTGTTTTCATTTGTTTCAGGTAAAGTGGAGCTGTTACATTTACCAGTTGATAATCTGGTTAGTTTGAATAATGACTATGTGGATAAAATCTTCCACTGTAACTGTTACTACTTCTGGCCGAGTTTACTAGCAGGAAGTAAAGTGTTATATCGTGTCCTAAAGCCCGGAGGACTCATGATCACCACTCTGAGTTTGGATAGTATCAAATTTGCCGACAAGAGTGGTTATATACCGAGTAAGAACTCAGACCCGGTGCGGTATATGGGTGCCCTGGAATACGCCGGGTTCAAGGATGTGAAGATAGAATATCACACGGATGCGGAGTTCAAAATGGACTACCAGTGCATTACTGCTACCAAACCAATACTTTGATATATTTGTATATCACGTGATGACCCTCCAATTCAAGGGAATTTCTTTAAAATGGCGCTTTTCACAATCATGCTATGTAGTTCGAATACTTGATTAAGCATCCATTCCATATAGATCTTTATTATATAAACTTCCATTTGAGCGAACTCTCTTTGCAATGGTTTCCTGGAGTCTTATACACCATACTCATCATACCTTAAGTAGCCATGGCGTATGCACTGGTAAGGTCATACAAGCTGCTGGTAGGCTAATTTTCTAATCTGATGTGGTATGAGGCGGGGCGAGCAAAGCACCTGCCACATGTCGAATAACCATTAGCTGAAAGTTACACGCAAGTCAAACTAGTCTACAGGCGATCTCAAACCCAGATAAAACAGAGGACTGCATGCCCGTCATGACCAGGATTCGAGGCCAGATTCTCAGGCATGGTCTCGAACCCAGCGCTCTACCATTGGGCTATCTGGATACCCCGATATCCTAGTAACCCTCTATCGCAATATTCCGCCATCTCACTATTCTGATAACCCGCCATCCCGTCATCTCTAACCCGTCTGTACATGAATGGTTCCACGAGTGCCACCTATAAGGACCACCAATTTGTCTCTAACTCATTACAAGTGCAATCGGCAAGTGGGTAATCAGACAGGTGGGAGGAAGAATGATTCTCCTCCCTTGTTATAATACACCACATTGTAATTCAGTTTAGAGAAATGACTCAGAGTCAGAGACATCACTAATTAAAAATTGTAAAAAGTTACAGTTGCGTACTGAGAATTGGACAGTGCGATAGCCAGTTTTTGCATCATTAGTCTCAGCTGTCATTTCAGACTATAGACATAAACGTGGTGATTAACGCTTCTTTACTCCTTCCAACTTATCGTGAAACAACGTAGATTGTTAGTACTACACAATCAACTAGGCACGTATAACTTGTGCCAATGATTTATGCGAAGTTTGTTGGCCATTGATGGCGTAATGAGCAGGAGAACAGCTGCTCTCGTGAGTCAGTCGATGTGCTCAGCTAGCATTTATGATCTCTGGCACAAGTGAATTGAAAAATGAGATCCTCAGATCTATAATGAGCGACAGTTTATCTACTGTGTAGGCACTAGTGTAGCTATACTGTAGGGAAATAATGTGTGTATACGTTCTCGTTTCATAGTACTGCTAGACTACTTGAATTTCATGTCAACGAAACACTTTCATCAACTTTGGCACACAATTGCTAAAACATATTCTCAAATCAACCACGGTAATAAAGTCAGTTACAGTCTGGCAGCACGGTTAGAATGATGAAATTCATTTCGGAGGCAAGTAGTAGTTGGCAGGTATGAATGGCATCTTGGTAATATGGGCGTCGTACATTTTCTTTCGAACTTCCACTTTTATCGGCATATTGACCTTAAACATCGACGTTTGAATGTATCCCATGGCTATGTTGAACTTAAGAGAATGCGAATTAGTCTTAAGAGAAGGTGAAGGACATCCACTGGTCACATGACCAATCTCCGTGAGTCCGCACGAAGTGAATATCTTGGATCCGGCTACAAAAAATCAGTTGTTTCACTTTGTTATTTTACACTGGTTTTTGCCTTTCTAATTAGTCAGCTTCCTAAGCCCGAGGCTTGTTTTGTAGAGGTCGGGGTGGAATAGATGTTATTTTTAGTCAACCAAGACACAAAATGGCACCAAGAAATGTCTCTCAAATCCCGGAATTATCCTGATACTTGCAGATTGGTTAAATATGTCATTTAAGTTGAAAAATGTGCGATTTGTTGCTTAGAATATATGAAGATAGTAGCAACATGTTTTATGCTCTAACGCTATTCTAAAAATGGTGCCACCGGATCAGTCAGGTGCTAGCAGCTAGCAAGTCTCAAACTTAACTTATACGGGGCATACGGGTGCAAGCAGAAAGTCTCTAATGACGTGCCTTAGGAAAACCCGAATCAAATACTCAGTAGGCCATTGTTGGCACACCATTGACACTGGCCAGAATACGAAAGACGAAGTCATTCAGTAGATTAGGACTACTAGGCTAGCTACTAGCCACCAATACTGGGTAGTACATGGAAATTACCTCTAGGTGGGGCTCCTGCTGATAATAAACCAAATCGTTTACGGGTCGGTTTATCCTTTATCTGCTGTAATATTCTCTCTGCTCCGGGGAAGTCTCTACACTCCTTTCGTCTTTTACCTGTAATAGTCTATCAGGCTTTCACATCTTACACAAACCAGACCACGAGGAGGTAACTCCAAACAGGATGGCCCTATGGTATTTGGAGTTGTCTGCTTGATAACAATAATGCGCGATAGACAAATTTGGCCATCTTATCATAAATTCAGGGAAGGCTAGAGAAAGATGCCGATATGTGAACAATGAATGAGTAACTACAACCTATGATTTCCCAAAGACGGATACCCATTGCCAATCGTTATTGGAGGTTATCCCCACCCTCCCCTAATTATACCAGCCATGCCAGCAACGCCTATCGCAAGCAACTACTCCCTCAATGAACAGTGGGCACCATTGGCAGTGTATGGCAAGAGAGCACCCTTCCGAAGGAAACTACGGGGCCAGCACAAACACGCAAAGCGAAACGCTATGAAAGCGAACAGTCGGAAATGTCAAACGGCGCACGCGTGGCCTTTGCTTGAGCCCGCGGGCTTTAGCCAATTGGTTCTAGTCCTTGACCTCTAACTCAGACTGTGGTTACCACCGGCTGTCAGTAGCAACGGTGCTGCATTCCTACAGCTATCAACGACCTCTAGCAGAGAAGGCCGCTGGCTGAATTTGCAAATCCAGCGCTCGCGAAGAATTGTTTACGCGAACTCCGCAACAACCGCTGACTGGCTCACACCGGTGTTGGACCTCCTTCGAGCAAGCAGGCACTAACGGCACACCAACTTAACGCTGCGTGGAATCTACCCTGCCACTCCGCACATCGGACATTGGGGCACGCGCTGCTGTAGCCAGGTACGTCTTGCGAAAGGCTTAGCATGGGTTGGTTTTGGCACCCCTGTAGAACTAGACCCCTTCTCAAAAACTAACTACGTTACGTTTCCTTCGAAGGGGTGATAGACACAATGGTTCCCTATGCAGATTGCGTAGAAAATGGGATCTTACAGCTACAGTGGAGGTTCCAATTCATCTCAGATATACAAAAACAGAAGTGAAGGATGAAGGGGATTACAGTAAACACCTAATGCCTAGGAAGCCGTTCAGATCACTGAGCGCCTTGACACTATAGAGTTATCCTTTCCCTTAGAGAATAACCCTGTGCTTGGCATTAACCAAATGGTAGAAACTAGTAGTGATGCTAGCAGCGCCTTACCGATAAGCCAGCCAAGGCCGGCTTCAATAGGAGTGGTAGTGACATCAATATCATTGCCGTATAAGCAGAGACCGGCTTCAAGTCGAAGGCTATCCCTAGCTCCTAACCCAGCCAGTTTCACCTCGTTAGAGGTCATCAGAGCTTCCAGGATTAATCCTTCCTTACCCTCGGGTATAGAGATCTTTAAGAGGAAAGAAATCAACCAAAACTAATAAAGCTCAACAGAACTGTACTGAATAGCCTACTATGGGTAATGTCATGACAAACCGGGTTCAGCAAAACTGCACTGGATCTCATTATGAGTGATGCCATGACACAGGGTGGTAGATGCTATGACACAGGGCTGTACAAACTGCAATGTGAGTCAACAATCGGTTATGCCAAGACAGAGGGCTCTAAAAACCTTAAAGGGGTTATGACACGGTCGATGGTTGAGGCATTTTCGGAGTTGTGTTCCCCATTCTTAAAGGGAGGCAACTCCGCATTCATCACAGCGATAGCGAGTGGTCTTGTTCCACAAACCGAATATCGGTCACTCGAATAACTACGGCCCAAATAGAGATAAAATGGGATCTAATTACTAAAACTTGGTAACCTAGTGATCTTCACCCCTTATAACATCGAGTAGAACTCAGTTTTGAACGTGATTGGAGGAAACTTAAGCTATAAGAAGTACTTTGCTGGTTTTCCCTAGCCCTAAATATAGGCCGTTGCATTTGGGCCTCTATAATTGCGCAATAATGGCACTAACGCTTGCTGACAGGTGAAAAACTGCACTCTGAAACCCTATTTCTATATTTTTGTTGCACGGTTTCTCTATTTAGACTTGCGTAACTAAAAGTCTAGTATACACATGCAAACGCATTTGTCAAATATCGGCGCGTAAGCCGAAAAATTAACGCAAACACCAACAGCTCTGTGTTAATTTCCTATCTCGAGGCCAATTCGGTTTGAAAAGTACGTCGTCGAGGGCTCTAAGTATGCGCATTGAATAGGGCTATATCTAACCTTCCATTTCAGCTGGGTATTGGGCCCATTTGTTCATGGTAGTCTTCAGAATCTACAAACAAGTGAAGTCACTTTTGCCGATGTCATAACCCCTTTAATGGCAGTCGACCATGGGTTATCCTATGAGAGGAAGCTGCTTGTGTACCTCCACACCGTCTTCGCCGGTGTAACCACATCGAGTGATTCGGCAGCCGGGAACGCCAAATAATGTCGTCTCTATCGTCTGCATGAAGTACAGCTGACTGAGATCAGCCTCCACTCCAGTGCTCAGCACCTAAACCACAATATAATGAGTTATCGTGACGATTTATGGTAAGGATGGCGTGAAATACAGGCAATGACATATGTCACTGATACAGGTGTGGTTCAGTGGTTAAAGCGTTAGATCGGAGATTCTTCGATTGCCCAAGGAACCCAAATCGAGATTTGAATTTGGCTGGCCATTTTATTCTAGTTACTTCGCAAGCCAGAACAATAAGCCCCAAGGCAGGCTGAATGATGAGAGCAGGCGACGGCGGCGGCGGAGGCGGCGGGTGATAGCGCGCTTGACCAATGTGAAATTGAGTGAAATCGCATAGGAAGACTTAAGTCTCATAACCAACACATCATAGGATAGAAGCGGCATCATAAACTGGAAGGACTGAAAAATGGACTGACCTTAGCTGTGGCTGGACCCTGAACAGCGATCAGTGGGTTTGTCATAATCTCCAAACCCACATCCATTCCTTGAGCCTTACAGTCAGCGAGATGACCCTAAATAACAGGGTTTTTTTCGGGTCACGACACTGACAGATGATTTCCCCATCCTCAACAAGACTGATTTCACATGAACGGTCTCATTGAAGTTGTGGTATCATCGAAACAAATCAGCTTTATTGGACTCGCTGTAAATTTTATGGAAAATTTATATCACTTTGTCTAATAGAGAGCAGTTTACTTATGATATATGATTGTAGCTGCAGAGTTTACATCGATTTGTCACACGCGAGCAGGGTTCGAAATATCGAATACAATCCGGTACTCGTTGTCGTTACTCGTTCTATTTTGGAGAACAAAATGGTAACGATTAGCTCTTGATGATTTAGTATCAAAATCAGTTCCAGTTACCACCAGAATGCATTCGATACTTTCATCCTCTCAAGAACTAGCTCGCATGTATTTAATGACTATGTAGTGTGTTAGTACCCGACTAAAACAGCTAGCTACTAGTACTAGGTAGTAACTTATTAAGTATAGTACTAGTAGCTTTGCAATATCCATACCCCCCCCCATCCATACATTTTTTCGTTTTACACTGATTTCAAAGAACAGAACTCACCAATAATTGTTTAGTTTTTACTTGGTAAGTCTGGTGTTTTCATGCCACATCCCCAGTATCGGACACATATTAGTTCCTTGCTCGAGTATCGGGTACTTGTAACTGATACACAAACAGCCAGCGTATCGGTATCGGAATATTCGATACAAAAGAGAACTTTTCCGACGCTGCATGCCGACGCTGCATGTCGACGCTGCATGCCGACGCTGCATGCCGACGCTGCATGCCGAC
>Ga0224511_10002363_pt1 | contig 12653 bp, 9 predicted proteins | sample SF_May12_sed_USG_2_FD_169988 | JGI IMG/M metagenome (GOLD analysis project Ga0224511, IMG submission 169988) | Sediment microbial communities from San Francisco Bay, California, United States - SF_May12_sed_USGS_8_1 | ecosystem: Environmental > Aquatic > Marine > Sediment | place: USA... | reverse complement strand
AGCATGTTCGTTTGATCGCTTGCATCGGATGGTTGCTTGTCGGTAGTGGTATGCGCTGAACAACCGAAACGTCTCCAACTTGAACATTTAATGTCACACCCATACAGGCTATTCTGGCCGATTGGTGACCAAGCACTTGTTAGGCTTACGATCATGTAAAAACGTAGTACACACTACAGCGCAATAAAGGGCAGAGAACTAAAATGAGAGTCCCAATACACTTGCTCAGTAAGAGCACATGTATATAAAAGTAGTGTCTATACAATCTTTCACAAAGCTTGAACTGTGGAAGAAAAGACACTGCTAGTCCTAAACTCAAGTTTAGTTCTGCAAAGATTGAAACGGCGCATGCGAATGCCCATGTCTACAAAAACCAAAAGCAGGGTGGATGGTGTGGCCTTTACAGTACGTAGCTATCGTTAAGTATATAAACGTGGGTTGTTTGCCAAGGGGGCACCATAGATTTATGCTCTCGAACTCCATGGGCGCCACAAATACATGTATGCGCGATTGTGGCAAAATGTACATGTCCTAAATTTCCTTGTTACTTTACATTCCCTTTTCAGTACTATATATTCGTACATTTGGTTGGAAATGAAGCTTTTCTAGTAACCTCGGCGATAGAATTTTTAATGTCCTCCAGAAAGAGCACGCACTATTTAGACATAGCTGATTAAATAATAACTAGCTTCCCATTCACCGAACTAACCGGAAATTAAAACGAAAGCAACTTGCTCCTTTTCGATCTGCATTCAGGATTCCCAGTGGCTATCTGCACCACAAATAAGTAAGATATTTAAAATTCGAGCGATATAAGGGCTTGCATGACTGTAGGGGTTTGCAGATTTCGACTTTGACATGATAAGAAATGATGTCAGGACATAAACTGTACCTTTATTATCTGAAATCAGTATTTAGTGTAGAAAACAAACTGGATTATAAACAGGCTATCAATGCAGGGTTGTCAACAAAATAGTTATCATTATGATCACTATCTCGATGAGACGCCGAATGTTGCGTGCCACATATGACCACTATAATAGTAGGGTAGGGTGGAACAGAGAGAAAAAGAATAATAAGAAAGATTCACATGCACTTCTCACACCATCTGATCGGCAAGTAAAATATATCTGGCAATATGCTTATAGTGTTGACAGTCAGATGACTGCATTGCGCTCTGTCATGGGCGTCCAGTATTTGAGACCTCTGTGCCAAGTAGTTAAAAATCCGCCGAAAGAGACACGCTGGTGTGACACGCTGGTGTGACACGCTGGTGTGACACGCTGGTGTGACACGCTGGTGTGACACCATGGTGTGACACCATGGTGTGGGTTCTGTAGGGGTGCGGTGTGTAATGACACGCGCTCAAGGCGTCATAAACTTCTTGCTGATGCTCTCCTCATTGACCAAATCCTCTCTAAAGCTGGTCACCTTATCTGAAACATCGGGTGCGTAACACAATTACTACTCCGCCACTTACTTGTGATAGCGTAAATATAGCAAAACAAACCTTTTTTAAAATCTTTGTTATTGGATTTAACAATGGTTTTATTAAGGAGATTGCAGCAAAACTAAGATCAGAGATTGTTAATAGCATACAGTTATCCCCCTTGAGATCCAAAAGCTACCGCAATATACGTGTCAAAATGCTGACAAATTCCACGATGTGATGATACACTGACTGGCGGTGAGGCAACACATAACAGGCATTTCCCAAGAGCAAGTTGCCGGTAAAGGGGAACCGTAATCGACCTACAGTCTATGACACTATATGACTTCTATAGTCTACGTCACCCAGCTTATTCCGGAAAAAGAATAACATTATCATTGTAACGCAAATGGGCAGTCGAGATTGACTTTCACTGATTTAGTGAAGCCTTGAATATCAATCGACCCAACATCACAATAGTGTCCTAGTTTAGACTCCTCAAACGTAAAATAAAATGTAAAGCTTTACAGCAGAGTACAACTGTTTTGCAGAGATCGAATCTTTGTCAGTGAATACAGCTAACAAAAAACTCACTTACCCTCCCGAACTTCGCACTATTGTAAAATAGCTCGGCCAGCCTCATAAAGCTCATGAGCATCACTCTGTAAATACTTGATAGTGGACGGAGGAAGACTCACCTCTCAGGGAATTGAGAAACTGGATTCGCTTTTCGAGCAGCCCATCGAGGTGCTTAGCGAAGGTCTCCACGTCATAGTCCACCTTTTCTGTTTGTTTGAGCAGACGAGTGTCCTCATGCTTCCACTTATCCCACAGCTGCAAATGGTGGAACGCAAAATAAAATCGGGGACAGGCTTGACACCATGATTGACAGATAAAGCGCTGGGTCAGGGAATTGTATGGGATGTTGGTCGGTTGCTGGCTAGGTCAGATGCAGGCAGGTGGGTCGGGCTGCGTTTGGTGACTAGTTGAGACGCAGGGAGTAATGAGGAGTACCGACCAAACTCGTCAGTGATTAGTTGAGAGGCAGAGAGTAATGAGGAGTACTGACCTGGGTGGTCAGTGACTAGTTGAGACGCAGGGAGTAATGACGAGTAACAACCAGACTGGCCAGTGACTAGTTGAGACGCAGGGAGTAATGAGGAGTACTGACCAGACTGGTCGGTGACTAGTTGAGAGGCAGGGAGCAATGATGAGTACTGACCTGACTGGCGGTCTTGTAGTCGTCTATGATCTCCTCTTCGAGCTCCTGCATGTGATTCACAACCTCGTGAAAATGTAGCAGGTCATCCGAAACTTCTTCTTGCTGCAACATAACATTATCACAATCAATTTCGTGTCTCCAAAACAAAACAGCTGTTAGGAGTGACGCAGAAATTGCCGTCTCCCTGGGTGAGGCATTAGATGACTTTCTGCTTACACCCATGTATTCCATACGGAAGGTAACTCTATGCCTCTAATGGAGACCTTGCGCAGGAAAGAACGACTTCGAAACGAGTTTGGTTAAGGGATTTGGGTTGCCGTAGGGGTTTAGCAACAGGAGTCGGGAGTTGTTTTACACTGGTTGAAACTCAAAAGAGCCATCATAAGCCTTCTACTAAATGCCACTTGACAGCTAATTCAGAGGTGTTCCCGAACAATAAACTAGTTCTTATGATAGATAAGATGATAAACATTATATGTGATCCACTGTAACTGAAAAAATATGCAACAGACGGGTTAATTAGAAGTCATAACAGCTAAAGAGAAACTAGCTTCTCATAAGACTAACTACAAAACAGACGACAAATTGGGTCAAGTGATGCTCATGCACTCGTAATGGTATTGGTTACGGAGATATTCTCTTATGCTCATTCTCTATTATCGCTAGGATAAAAAGGTAGAGAATCGTGGAGTTATGCTTTCCTGCTAGATGTTTTTGGAGAAGAGGAAAACTCCAAAGTTGAGCACCAGCGAAATCCCTGCATTTACATGAAATCAAATCAGGTTAGAACGAGCAACTTCGAGGCAATAAAGCCCAAAGAATCATTTCGACACCAATCACTAAACTTGATATTGCGGTATTGAGCGGTGATCAATCAACAAATGAACCCGCTGATAACGAGCCGTTTATAAGTAGGTGGTAGTGTGCCTGGGTGAGGGTTGGCAGAGACACTTACATTCTGCGTGCGCAGCATGGCCAGGTCGGAGTTTTGTGGTGACATCATGACATTTTCCTGAAATGCCGACTCGTCAAACACCTTGCCACCATTTTCGCCGGGCGCGGGTCCATCGGCACCGAGGCCTTTGACACGGTCAGCGTAACGCAGTGTGTTCAGTGTGTGTTCACAGCATAAGTTACCCGGTGATATGGTCGAAATCTACAAACCATGATGAAATGTATTTGTTGTGAGGGACTACCCAATAACAATAACAACAGACTTGAGCGCTCATGGTCTGTAAACAGTTAGTTACACGTGCTAAGGTGACTACATCGGACAGACGGCAACTATCTGGTTGTCTTGTCGTGCCTACCATGCAAGTTTTAGCATTGTCGCCTATGAAGCTGTCTCGCAGGACGAGCGTCAGCTTGCTGGCTCTGAATGGCTGGTGGGTGGCTTTACGACCGAGCGCGCGAATGCACTCCTTTAACGCGAGCAAACTCTTGTTGATCTCGGCTCCCTCTATACGGGTCTGGCGATCGGCAGATGAGGTATCGGCACCGCGCTCGTTACCGGCCAGATCGATAAGAGAGAACTTGCCGTGTAGAGGCCGGTTCCGCACGCTGTAAATGAGATGAGCGGTGTGACAGTAGTCTCTATTAAATCCAATGATGTGACACACAATACTGGTCGCTAAAACCAGTACAATATTTACAAGATGGGTGGTCGTATCGAAGGCTTAGTTTTGTGGGAGCAACTAAGCATCAGCGGCTTATATGACAAGCGAGAGTGAGATGGGTAGTCAGGGTTAGGGGAGGATGAGGGTTAGGGAGGGTAAGGGGATTACAGGAAGGGTAAGAGTCAGGGAAAGCGTGAGTGAGTGGGTTAGGTCGAGAAAGACAGGTAGCTTACTTTTTCCTCAGAATGAGCTGCAGAATAGCGTGCGATCGAGATGAATGTTGGTTGGCTGAGGTCTGGCCTGATGTTCTACATTGTGTACCCTGCTGCAACAGTCTCAATACCTACAGAAGAAAACAAAAAACACAGTAACAAATAGTGTCAGTGTTGGAAACTGTCAGCATCAGACATATAGATTAGGCTGTTGTCCATTGGTTACTGCCGGGTGAACATCATCCTAATCATGCGCTAATTGAAAACTTTCAGCAATCCTGTTGGCAGTCAATATGAGGGGCAAGCGCCGACGTTGAGCAACAGCAGGTAGCAATCACAAAAAAGGAAGCAGAGTTCCCCCCTTCCTCTTCCCATGTAAGTTATGTTAGATTGCGATAATCATTTGACTCACCTGTTCGGCGTTGGTCACCACTTCTTCTTTGAGCCCAACAACTTGAACCTGGTTTTTACCGTCTTCGAGAATTCGCAGCTTTAGCTTGTTATTCAACAAATCAAACACCTGCAGACAGGAAAGCATGCCACAGTGAATGAACCACTGAATGAGAAAAGCAAGGCGACTACCCAATTGTAATTACACGATACACAAGATATCGATGTTTTCAACGCTGACCAGGACTGTCAAATGAACTCTGTGTACCGCAAAAATGTCTTTAACATTTCCTCCGCTTCATGGATCTTAATATAAAGACTTCTGGTCTTATTTAAGCTATCCATGTAAAATAAAACTATCAAATCAAAAAATCAAACCCTGACAAGGACACCCCTTTTTATTACAGATAATGACCAATAGTTTAGACAAGATTGGGACGATTATTTGTTCTGGGACAGGTTTCTCTTGGTTTAGTATACCACTCTACCACGTCCTGGCTCCGAACCATATAATGTATGGTATCCACACCGACGTACCTTGCCACTGTAGATCTCAAAGAAGCTGACAGAGACAATCAGATCAAGATGTCTGTATTTGCTGTGCTGCAGGGTGAAAACGTCACGCGCTGAGTAGGCATAAATACCGCTGTCTGTCTTCTGCTGACCTTTCTGCACAAACTCTCCTCCCATCGTCTATAAATTATCAGAGGTAGATGTGAGGCTAACTGGGGCGACCAGCAAACCAAGGAGGGGTCAAATCAGTTTTAGCCGAGACTGGGGAACGTGATGCCCAATAGATAAACGGGCGATGGAGAGGGGAGTTCAATCGGTGTCGTATCTAGACCTAGCGGTAACCAAATTATGAAGAGACTATTTGATGCAACAAAGTAAAAATGAGCAAGCGGCATGGAAGGGAACTGTAAGACCATTGGTAAGAGAAGAAGACAATATGCGAGCAGACTTACGTGTGTCTTTCCTGAGCCAGTCTGACCATATGCGAAACAAGTAGCCTTGCCACCATCAAATGCGCACTGGACTAGTGGTTGAGCAGTGTACCTACGAATAAGATGCAAAATATTAAACTGTAATGGCATTGACTGGAGATGGTAATGGTTTGCTACGGACTAGCTTAACACGAAAGTACCAACATCAGTAAAGTCACACATGGTAGTTATAAGACAATGTTCAGATCTGTAGTGCACACTCCTATTACCTGTAGACGAGTAGATTTGTAGCCTCTTCATCGAACGCGTAGTCAAATCTGAAGTTCTGGTTCTCCAGGTACTTGGTGAGATCGACCTTCTGCTTCGGTTCATGAATAAGCACGTTCTGCTTGTTTGGAATTGTCACCACATCCACATCCCGTCGTGACACCTCTGTCAAAGAACAAAAGGGAAACTCAACAGACCGACAAGTGTGTTCATGCGTTGATTGTCAGCAGTTGAACCCGAGCCACAGAGATAGTATACAATGAGATTATTCTCTCACTGAGCTTTCATTACGGATTTGCATATGCTAGTTATCCGGGTGGTAGCGTCCAGAGCCTCAGTCAGTATTGCGGAAATACAAGAGGAGCTGCATACCTTTTTTGTTGAGCGGTCTCTTACGAACGCAGACTGTAATCTGGTGCTCTTCTATTGGCTCGTGACCCCTCAGTGGGTCAAAGTCCAACGTCTCTCGATACTCCCTGAGCAATACAAGTAACATGTCATTCCGCTTTACCATTAGAGCGAAGAATGGCATGTATGATAGAAACTTGTCTATTTTACCAATTGAACCAGGTGCTGGCCAGTTCCTAATGACTAGGTACATGTACTGTCACTGCCCACATTCTAGCTGCCTCATGGTACTGCCACAATGGTCGACTTTCCGACCGAGTAACCCGTCAAAGCTTTGCGGCCGATCCGACAGCACAGTTTTCTTCTTTTCTTTTAAAATGGCAGAAACACCGATAAATTGGGAGTCTGAGCTGGAGTAAATTATTTTAACTAACCTTAAAGAGGTTATGACACGGTCGATTGTCGATGTACTTTCGGAGTTGTGTTCCCCATTCTTAAAGGGAGGCAACTCCACATTCATTGCAGCGATAGCGAGTGATCTTTTCTCACAAACTGAATATCGGTCACTCGAATAACTACGGCCCAAATAGTAATAAAATGGGATCTAATTACTAAAACTTAGTAACCTAGTGATCTTCACCCTCTTATAACATCGAGTAGAACTTCAATTTGAACGTAAGATTGGAGAAACTTAAGTTATAAGAAGTGCTTTGCCGGTTTTCCCTAGCCCTAAATAGAGGCCATTGCATTCGGGCCTCTATAATTGCGCAATAATGGCACTAACGCTCGTTGACAGAGGTGAAAAACTGCGTTATGAACCCTATTTCTATATTTTGGTTGCACGGTTTCTCTATTCAGACTTGTGTAACTACAAGTCTAGTATACACATGCAAACGCATTTGTGAAACATCGGCGCGTAAGCCGAGAAATCAATGCAAACAACAACAGCTCTATGTTAATTTCCTATCTCGAGGCCAATTCTGGTGCGTCGACGGTCTGAAAAGTACGTCATTGAGGGCTCTAAGTATGCACATTGGATAGGGCTATATCTAAGCTTTCATTTGAACTGGGTATTGGGCCCATTTGCTCATGGTAGGCTTCAGAATCTACAAACAAGTGAAGTCACTTTTGCCCATGTCATAACCCCTTTAAGTAATAGCTAATACCGAATAACAATGATTCTTGGTTATTTCAACTAGTTTTTAGGGTCAACAGCCATTAAATGGCCTGCTGTCTTGCCTCTGGGCTATCGTTTACTCACTCGATCATGTCAATGAGCTTCCAGTTTGGATGGGATTTGTCTATAACCTTAGCCTGTGCCTCGGCTGCTGCCTGTCGTCGTTTCTCCCGGCCTTCCTTTATCTTGTCTATTTCCATAACAACGGCCGATTTCTGCACCGGAGGTTTCTTTCCTGCTGAGAAACACAGGGTGACAAACATGGTATTACAGGGTAACGAGAAGTACACTGCCAGTCATAACCGTAAATGGTTGTGAAACACCAGGAGAGCATGTCAGGCTCGCTACACGGGAGAGAATTGCGCCTTTTTCACAACCGTTTCGCATATCAAGTAATATTGTGCAATTTATTTCGCAAATTAGCAAACATAGTGCTCAAAATGTGAAAATTTTTGTTCTAATGTGCAAAATAAGGCCACCAAAGGGACCAAATAAGGCACCCACAGATAGGTTAGATCACGCTTAGAGTTAGGTCAATTTTATTTTACGTCCAGGGTAATACTGAGTTACAACGCTGTTCGTCCGGCTTGTTATCGTCAGACAGTCTCATTATTAGTGACGCAAAGCCTGCATTTTAACTGACTCACCAGGGGCGAGAGATTGTCGAGAGTTTTTGGGCTTGGTGACGGTGTTTGGCACCGACTCCTCGGAGGCAGCGGAGCTGATCGTCTCACGACGTGATTGGGCGCTCGATGGCACATAGCTTTTCCTATTGGACGGTACTGCATAAAGCAACGAATGAGATTAGTTTGCTACCGTAAAGCACACCGATAATCCTGGCAAGGAATCCCTGGAACCCGGTACGAAAACAGAGCATTACTAAGCGGAGCCAAGCACTCCCCAATAAAAGCCAGGCATGAAAGTACGCCGACTAGCCTCTCCGATCGTAATCCTCAATGGACTGGTGATTCATCAAATTAAATCAACTGAATCATCCAGGTTAGTGAAGAGGAATGCTAGCGAGGGAATCATACGTCGGTCGTGTTAAGAGAGCTCAACCCCTCCTGCCACCAGAATACCTCGTATTGTCCTTCTGTTATCCAGCACTACCAAATCAGATGCCAAGTCAGGGAAACATAACTCTGGTGACAATACGCTAATTGGGATTATCTCCCCAGTAAAAAACATGTGGAGGTGAGCGGAAGAGATATCACACAGATGACTGCGTTACAACATAGCTGCTTTGATTACCACAAATACACAGTAGAGATAAGACACAGTCTTATCAGTATGAACAATCTCAAACCTCAATCAAAACTTTGGCGGCAAAAAACCATACTAAAACGATGCAATGTATTTTTTGTGAGATAAATTGATACTCTGCCTATAAACTGTAACTACTCACATCTGCTGACTGGCTTTGGGGTCTCATCCACACCGATTGTGCTTTTCGGCCTCTGCAAACAGATAACAGATTAATAAGTAGCTGGGTTGCCAGTGCCTAATAGTCAACACGATTTTCACTCGTCAAGCATCACTTTCCGTAGAAACGTGTGATGGATGGTGACAGGTTTGTGCTTTGAGAATCACAAGTAGTTTCCGTGATGAGAAAAATGAACTGCTAGTGAGGAGATTCATGGTTGGGACCTGCCAACTGGCATGCCAGATGTGCAGTTGGATAACTGAGGACGCTCAAGCCTAGGGACTGCCTCGCTGGATATTTGATGGGAGGACACACATCAATAGGACATACATGAACACACTCGTTATGTTGTTGTGGGTACAGGCGAGCTGCATGCATACTGGGCCCGAACTAACTCTGAACAATAAAACGAAACATTTCAGGCAACCTAATTATTCTCATCACAAGAGGGCAAAATGCATGATACTACCTTCTGATTTATTGCCAATGTTCTTCTGGTACGGGCAGCATGTAGTTTCTAGTACCGATGAGAAAGAGCAAGGATGTTAATAAAGAAAGGAGCAACGGCCGGCTGTCGCTCAGTTGGGGAGAGCGAGCCAGCATGGAGACTGCATGACTGGGTGACTGCCTAGTGAAGGCTGAGATAGCGGGGTGCGTGATTGCAATGCTTAGTAACCAACGCATAGGTGAATTGATAATCGCGTGTGAGAGCCTCGTAATTATCAAATATCATCCATTTCAGGGCAATCTCCCCGGACTAGCCAGTGAATAATCCAGTATTGCATTCCTGGCTTGACTACTGCTCGCCGCCGCCCGGATGACCTGACAAAGTCCAGACCCATGAGGGTCTCTGGAACAACTTAACTCATGTTTCTTTTTCGTATGACGTCTTTATTGTGATGGTGAGGCTGCCGGGTTACATGCTTGATTTTTCACCCGTTCCGGTTTAGCACGGAGCGTCACAAACAGTTTTTGTTTTGTTTTTATCTAGGGTTAACTTGAGGAGCTCATACTGACAACATGATCCAACCGTGGCCGAGATTTGAACTCAGATCTACATGGTTTCTAGTCCAGCGCTCTAACAATGAGCGATTTCACTAACCGCTCACCTTGACACGAGGGGTAGGCTCCACCCTCCTCTCTTCCTTTATAATCAGATTAGGGTTCAGTCGCAGTACCGATTCAATATCCAGCTATAAATAGGACATACATGTCTGACTTGCCCATTAGTCACTGGACTAATCGTTTAATAGCATAAGCTGACGATGAACAGTCAGACCCAGGGGTAGGATTTCCGAAATGGATTTGCACAATACCAATGTTTACTCAGAATTACGCACCAGTTTCATTAGTGGTGTTAAAGACTTGATATTTTATTTAACCAGCTCCTAGTGTATTCAGCTGGAAACAATACCAAGGCTGTATAGGGTAACTCGATGTGTCATGCTGACAGGAGGCATGACCCTCCTATAATTGGCCCGGAAAGCGAATAACTCGAGCAATCTGAAGAGGGGTGGGACAAGCATTTACCTCTTTGCCTTTAGTCTCACTGTGCTCGAACCACTCAACAGTGACTGATTGCGACTCTTCGTTGACCCCGCTGATGACTGCAGAATGTACTCGGCCTGTAATGGTACAAGCAACATCTAGCTGCAGCTCAGCCAGCAGTGGGAAGTGTGACGATGAGTCATCAGCAATTTCGCATGACTGTATGCGAGGTGGCTGGTATGGAATGAAACAATGAATCCTTATACAGCCCAGGTTGTCAAACTACCAGCTGTGTCAAATGGCAGAATGCTTTGTAAAATAAAAAAATTACTTCCGTCTGGTACAGTCCTGGAGAGGACCAACAACAAAAAACAACATGACTCGGTAGATCCACAAAGAGTCAAAAGTCATAGATGAACTGAAGTGTATCGAATTGAAACATGACATTACAAACCAATCGCATCCACTCAGAATTATTCAGATGTTGGTGCACACCTTAGTGACGGACCGACTACAAATAGCCTAAAGCCAGAAACAAATCTTCCTGTGTCGGGGCAGATATTTACTAAATAAGACGAAGAGTCACATTTAATAACTTATGAGGCAATAGGCATATGCAACCCTACCAAGAAATATATACCAAAATGGATTTGTCAATGCACATATGAGTGTGAATCGCGATTCAATGAGCAGGATACATATTTGTACCAATCCACGCCTGATTCTTGTAATGCAATCTTCAGTAAAGAGTAAAGGTAATATTGGGCGTATTAGTAACATACAATTACACGACTAACATTAGCGAAACATCAGGTCTAGTTTTTACTCCCTTTATCAGTTACGGTAGTTTAAAAAAGTAGAATGAAATTTTGTCTTCTGCGTTTAAAATCACAATCCATACTAACTCAGTAACTGGTAATATCTGCACCTGTGCCACTGCGCAGTTGTATTTCACCAGTTGTTTATGACTAGATTAGATAGTAGACCTGATTCCGGACTCACTTAGTTACTATAACTAGTAGTCACTACACTCCACAGTACTCCAACACTGCAAGTCTAACACTAGTGTAGTGAGTTACAAACACTGACTAACAGTAACACTAACTAAGTCAGCAAGTGACTAACACTAACAGTAACAATTTGTATTGGGGGGGGGGGTTAGCATAAATAAGTCAATTAGTCCCGGATAGTGAGTTACTACTTCAGTTCAGTACTTGAGTCTTGACTTGAGTTAGTTAGTTCAGAAGCAAATTCATTTTTAAAATCAAATTCAAATTGTGTCATGTCCATGATTATGAGCTGTCAATAAATTAATTAATTATAAACAGAAAGAAAGTCACCAACTTGAGTGAAGAGTGAAGTACATGTAACGTATGTAACAAAAAGAGAAAATTGAATCATAACTTTTAAGTTTAACTACTCTCAATTCTGGTCTAGTGGTCTTGCAATTGAATCACTGGATACTAACTAGGTTCAGTCTAGACTAGGAATAGGAGTAGGAATAGGTCTACCATCTGCTGGTCTAGTCTAGTCTAGTATACTGTCTAGACTCAGCTGTACTCGTAGTACTTGTAGTTTTAGTTTTACTTTTACAAGTTCAAGACCAGGTTGAACTTGAACTTGAAGTTCAAGTTGTAGACTAGAGACGAGAGTCAAGAGTGTGTATTGTTCTCACCATCAGAACGCTGGATGTCAACATTTACACCGGTTTTCAAACTCTCAGGGACTCTGGTAGGCATGATTATGCCTTCAACGCGACGCTCAATTCCTAGTACCGCATGAAAAATCCAGGATTGAGTCAAACAACTACTCGATTGATCAAGCCTTGTAAAAATCGAATCAATGAGTTCCAATCCGCCAAAAGGTACTCGCCAGATTTGAACATGTCGTAACTGATAAACATTGAATATCACCCACAAATAAAATAAATAAAAGCTTCAAAAAATATATCTTCATGTTTTATTGGTATTGACAACTAAATATTTATTCGAAAAATATTACCAAGGAACATGTCAGGGTCGTTTGAAGAAATGTTTTCCTATTAGGTGAGCAAGCCGCCAGACTCTTATGAACTTATACAACTAGCGCGATTAAAGTTTGATCTCTTCAATCCTGGCTTGCAGGGTTCATTTCTCGG
>Ga0224511_10002362_pt1 | contig 12653 bp, 7 predicted proteins | sample SF_May12_sed_USG_2_FD_169988 | JGI IMG/M metagenome (GOLD analysis project Ga0224511, IMG submission 169988) | Sediment microbial communities from San Francisco Bay, California, United States - SF_May12_sed_USGS_8_1 | ecosystem: Environmental > Aquatic > Marine > Sediment | place: USA... | reverse complement strand
AGGAGGGGGGGGGGGGGCGCGAATGATTTTTAATCCAAATTTAAAAAATAATGGTCAGTGGTAAATTATCTACAAATGTATTATATACTTATTAATTTTTTTTAATAAGTACAGGTTTTGCTGAAATAACTGCTTTAAATGGAAGTTTGAGCAGTGGCATGTAAACAACTTTCTGCTACTTGCACTTTCCCGGGAAGCGGTGCAGTCAAGCGTTTCGTGATCACGACTTCAGTTATTAATCAAATTTCGGCAGCCAACATCAAATTTGAAGCAGCTAAGAGATTAGGAAACATGACTGGATAATGAACATATCGAAATATTATATCATTCTGGAAAAACAAATTGTTTTCTAAAGGTGACCCGGCATTGTCGATGACTGGAGTTCACTGTATATAAAATGCATACTTAACTAACCATTAGCTGAGAAAAGCGACGGGTGGATCACAAACATACCATTGAATATACCTTCGACAAACAAATTACATGAAAACAAGAATGTTTGCTTTGTTTTGACATATACAGGTATTTGATAAAATCATCATAGCACTTTATTCCGTTACACTCCATAAATACCGTGGGAAATTTGACTAGCAAAATCTCGTTTTAATGAATATGCATGACCAATCTTCGTCCTATGAAATCGCATGTTACAATAAAATACTCTTTAATCTCATGACGTCATACAGGGATTTCCTTACTAAACATAGAAAGTGTAGCGAAAAACGGCTGGGACAAGGCCCATGACCAGTTGCCCGGCTAGCTCAGTTGTAAAGCAGCGGACTGATGTACCAAGGGTCGTAGTTTCGAGTCCCACGCCGGGAACTAACAATTTTCTCGTCAATGTCACTTTACTGGTGTCAGAAGTAATTCGAATAACTTATTCAAAGATGCTATGCCTGCATCTTTTAGGTCAATATTGTAAAATCTTACATTTTAACCATATTTAAGCAGCGAAACCTACTCCCGAAAATATGAGAAACTGCCAAATATAGTTATTTATGCATATAAAAATAATACAGAAAAAATGTATTTGTTGAAAATGTCTGAGGGTGACACCCCCCCCCTTTTTGGTACGCAGTATTCAGGGGGCGTTTAGACGGTACGCAGTACGCAAAGGGTCGGTACGCAGTACGCAAAAATTCTGTTATATCGTACGCAGACATCTATTTATACTTTTAAAAGGTCCAATTTTCATCAAGAAACACAACAAACGTGACATACAAAGTCAAATAATTCTAAACTTTTTTGGGGGGTCATGTCAGCATTTATAAACTTAAACAATGATTTTGCGAGGTCAAAAAATAGGAAATATCACAAGCAAACACATCAACGCTAACGTTTGCAAGAATGATTGTACATGTGCATGCAACAGACTGTCATTTTATCTTCTTTGTTGAAATGGAAACGCAAAACAATGGTAGTTTTTGTTGTAAAACGGTACGCAGTACGCGAGGCCGAAAACTGGCAGTACGCAGTACGCAAGGCCAAAATAGGGCGGTACGCAGTACGCAAGGGGGGAGGGATGGGGGTGTCACCCTCATGTCTGGCCCGCAAATTTGGCTTAGTTTATATACGTTTCGACCAATTGCGCTTGGCTTGACTACAATGGCTAGTCTCAGTTGACTCTGTGGTGCAGTGGTAACGCATCCGCTTTGGGTGCAAGAGGTCCCTGGTTCAATCCCCAGCTCCGGCAAGTGTTTTTAAGTTTGATTTTTTGTTTTGTTGTTGGTCTGTTTTTATTTTTTTTGTCAAAAACACATTGTTTGTCACAAAAGTTTGCAATTCCTTTTACAATTTTAATTTATTTAGACTACTTAAGATATTTCAAGATTTATGACCGATTATAAGGGTATTAAGATACAGACCTAGCATCTTTAAAACATCAACATGAAACTCGTCAAACTTGTTAATGCCGAATAAATCACTCGCTTTAGCAAAATCACCCATGAAGGTCGCCTTTTGAATGGTAAACCGAACCTTAGATATAAAACGTAATTTCATAAGTTAGTTATGCATAGAGGTTTCCTTATGCCACAAATGAAACTGCCTCATGAATTATCCATGACTACGAGATTTTCCTAGCCACACGGTAGGCCCTACATAACGCAGCATAGCGGAGTAATGTAACGGGGGATAACCGACGATGGATAAAATAAGCGTTGCATGAGTTTATGATTTTCTAACGCTTGTAACATAAGCACAATATCATAGTAAGTGCCAATGTTTCGTCGCTTGCTTAGCCCGCGATTATATTTATTATATAAATGAATAAGTTAATCACATACTTTGTCAAAATTCAATGAATTCTATAAATACAAGGTTATAAGGTGAACGCTGGCTCGACTTTACCCAACCCCTCGAAAAGGTAAATCCCCTATATAAGGTCTAATTCGGATCAGCCGCTGTATTATCTCAATTACTAATTCATTATTTAACTCTTTCACAGATACACAAATTATTCTATCATATGTGCAAAGGCGCTTAAGTCTTGTCATGTCAAAGTCGGGAGGACTGGTTGTTGTGGCGTTCGACTTCGGAACTACTTACAGCGGATACGCCTTTTCCTTTCGGAATGACCCGTTGAAAGTTCAGACGAATGGAAACTGGGTAGCCGGGTCCGAAAAGTTGATTTCCCTGAAAACACCGACTTGTGTTCTGGTCGACCCAAACAATCAGTTTCATGCATTTGGGTTTGAAGCTGAGAACAAATACACTTCGCTGGCTGAAGACAACAAGCACCACGGGTGGAAGTTCTTCAAACAATTCAAAATGATGCTTCATAGCAACGAGGTTTGAACCCTTGTTAACTGGATATATTACGCTTATGTATATAAGTTCATGGCATAATCTCAGTTAGTTAACTATACTTGTATACAGTTACAGTTCTTGTCTTATAGGCCAATTACTTTTGTTTACTGGGCAAACTATACTTATTTACAGGGCAAGTTATTCATGATAACCATAAGTTTTTCTTTAGTACCAGTCCTAGCAGTTACCAGTTTATCAGGCTTGAGACAATGGTGGGCTTAATAATAATTATAGAATCATTTGTATTTTTTTATTTGTCATCAAATCATTGATTCGGATAATTCACTTTACACAGTACAGCATTTGTTTACAGTCTTTGTCAAGAAGTACCCCCGTTGAAGATATCAACCGCAAGCAAATGCCGGCCATGACGATATTTGCCATGTCGATCCGTTTTCTGAAGGAGCATTTCTGGGAATCCGTTCAACGCCAAAAGGTTGGGTTACGAGAGACAGACGTTCGATATGTGATCACCATTCCTGCTATTTGGGATGACAATGCCAAACAGTTCATGAGGGAGGCGGCTATCGAAGTACGGGTCAATTAGTTGGGAATGCCAACTTATCCTTTTGACCATTCTTTATTTCTTGGCCGCATCTTAACCATGTTCATTTCATTTTACAACAGCAAAAATCCGTTTACATTACAAAATTTTGTATCGCATTTTTTTTGCATTTCAACCCTACTTTGGAATGCGGAGTTGTTAAAAATGACGTTTCACTGTTTGTCACTCTTTTACATATTGAAATTGTAGATAACAGTTGTTGTTATTACTTCTAATAAATAACACCCTTTAAAACTCCGTTCGGTTAATTTGTTTTACAAATATATACATCATAAAATGGTAAAACGATATGTTTTATAAGGCTGGAGTAGACCCCGACAGGTTGCAGTTGGCATATGAACCCGAGGCTGCCTCTATGTGGTGTCAACTTGAGACGTCTGATGCCAGCGATGCTTTGACAGGGCCGGGCACCCAGTACATGGTCGTGGACTTGGGAGGTTAGTAATAAGTGTTGCTTTTAAACCCAGGTTTTGACCCTTTCTTATGTTGATACTGCTTGAAAATATGATTAAGACCATTTACGTGAACATGCTGATTCAACACTTTGAAGCTTAAGTTTTTACGTAAACATTTGACCCCCGTTTTTCGCTGAAGTTGGCGAAAGTGAAAGCTGTTAAGAGTTTACATAATTAATAATTATCAATATCACACAATACTTTTATTCATTTACACTTGGTCGGTGTGGCCAAAATAATATCCTGGTAAACTTACTGTGCTCAAAGCACTCCTTACGCAATGGTATAGCGTGGATTTATGTATAAATATAAAAAAATATATTAATTTTTAACCATATCTTAGCGTATGTGATAATTTTAAAAATAGATTCAAACGCAGTGAATTCTATTTTAGGGGGTACTGCAGACATATCTGTTCACGAGAAGTTACCCAACGGAAAACTCAAAGCTATTCACAAAGCAAGCGGTGGCCCTTAGGGTGGCATATATGTCGACCAAAACTACATGGCCATGCTGACGGAGGTGTTTGGAACCAAAGCCGTGGAGGAGCTGAGAAATACTGAAATGGGTGATTATGTCGACCTACTGCGCGAATTTGAAACAAAGAAAAGAGATTTTTCATCAAAGAAAGGAGACAAAGTTACGTTTCGGATTTCTGCCGCTCTGAGGGAAGCTTTCGACAAACACGAGAAGGGCAGTCTTAAGGATAAGATAGCCGGTCTGCAGTACGGCAACGCTCTTGAATTAAGAGGATCAGACAAACTTCGAGTTGAACCAAAGATCATCAAAAGATGGTTTGATGGCCCACTCAACCAAATGATTCAACACGTTAAGGAGATACTCAGAGAACCAAAGATGAACAAGGTTACAAGTATTCTTTTTGTTGGTGGCTTTGGTGAAAGTTCCTACGCCCAAGAAAGGATGGTGGAAGAGTTCAGAAACAAGAGATTGATCGTCCCGAAAGAAGCCGGTCTGGTTGTTTTGAAGGGAGCCGTGAGATTTGGGCACGATCCGGGTCTCGTGTCTTCCAGAATTCTGCAGTATACGTATGGGTTTGAGGGACGAGTTGACTATGATGATGAAATACATGCTAACATAGATGATGCTGACGTTGAAGTCATTGATGATGAAGACGAAGACGATGAAAGGGTGGTTGTCAATAATGGGTTTATTGTGCTGGCTCGTGCAGGGGATGAAGTCAAATTTGGCGATGAAAAAACCAAACATATGGTACCAGTTAGTGATGATCAGTTATGCTCATCATACAATATCATTCGCACAGAGGATCCGAATCCGATTCTTTCAGATGAGAACGGCTGTCACGAAATTGGATCGTTGACAGTTGAACACAGCGAAGGCTATACAGTTGATGACAAGGTAATGGCCGTCACATTTTTGTTTGGCGACACGGAACTGAAAGTGAAAATTACAGTTGAACAGACAGGGAAAACCTTCTTCCTGTCCATTGACTGTTTGAAGTAGACAGTTTGAGGTAGGTTTATTGATATATTTAATTCATATGTTTGGTAAAAGTATACAATGATATATATTAATATAACTTATTTTATATATTGTTTTGTTTCGTGAACTATTGAACATCCCTTAAATTTATATTAATTACATGTAATTTTAATATGGTATGTTTAATATTTATTTATAGATAAGCGACGACAGGAGTTTATGGCATCAGTTTCCACCAATGAAACGTGAACATGTCAAGATACGACCCTGTGGAGCTCTCTCTCCCCGTATGAGTTTCTTGTGTTTAATAGTGTACACGAATGTTTGTGTTTACGTTTAGTTTGACCTGACACAAGTGAGGTACCAAAATGGTGTTGCGATATGTGATGCTCCATCGTTTGGTTTTCATGCCTATTTTGTAAATTCTTGAAATATTACTGCATTTAATTTTTATAGTGTGCTATATTATCTTTGTTGTCTCGATTGCATTCTTAAAATATTTCCTTGTTTCAAGAAAGCTTCAACTTCTACATGATTAACATGTTGGCAGAGGAAGTTCGATGTCGTTAAAAATGATAAATATTGGTCATCTTCTTGATTTATGTGTATATGCTATACACCATAGCAATTCTACGCAAGTTTTTAAAGGCTTTTAAGCTGGCAATATAATATAAATCTGCATTACAAGTTAAAAAGCGTTTTGCTAAACCTACAAAAAGCTTGACATATTTAGTATATAAGACCTTTTTTATAATTATGGAAAACATAATTACTTTATTAAAGCTTTAAATTATAAAAAACTATGCACTTTATCTGAATAACCTTAAGGAAAAACACATATCACTATACTAATTAAATAATTGTGTTACTAGAATTTCTTTTGTACAAAATGCACGTGCAAATGTGTGTGACAATATTTTTGCTTTGTTTTACAAAATTATACTTTGGATATTTTCTCACATTCCTCCATCAACGCTTTGTGCTAAAGTTCTTTTTCAATGTTTGACATTCTCGGGTCTAAATGTAGAGTTTTCAAAGAATTATTTGTTTTATGCAAAATTAAAAGACACTCATTTAAATATAGCTCATTTTAACAAGTAATGGTGTGGTTTCATCTCTGACGCTAAATATTGAACTAACTAGTGTTAAAATGAAATGCAATACAAACCACTGTTACATGTATATACAACGGAAACAAAAACATATCTACAGCATTGTTTAGAACTGTTCCCCTGATTATTGTTGTCTAAACATTTTTAACATATTTCTATTTCACTACCCAAAACAAAAATTACACAACTGTATCAAAATTATCAACTTCAAAAACAATAAGTTTTGTATATACATATTTAAACCTTTTTATATTTGTATGTAGTACATGTATAATCAGTTTTTTATATATATGAATTATGTTTAAATATGTCATATAGTCTGTCACTGTGTAATCAGAATTGATTTCAATTTAATAGGAGTCATACACAATCGTTGTGATCTATTAGTGTAAAGTATTGAAAGTAAATGGTACAATTTTGAAAATGTCCAGCTAGAATTCATGAGTGTTATGACATACACATTGTGTGTACTCATATTAATTTCCTGCTTATTTTGCACCTCAGCTTCACAATAAACGTGTGCAACGAAATGGATTTTATATATCTCCAACATTACATATGTAAGACTTGTTTTACTTAGTACAAGTTACGTTTCAAAACTAAAGGCTAGGCAAATATGACAAACCGTGAAAGGCGTCGCAAGAAAGGCTTTTAAGCCTATTTTGACGAGGCACAGTGGTGCCCTGAAACCTGGACTTCGATGCTACTGGGGTTTATATGCGTTTAATTCGCGATTTGTTTGCATAGCCTGTGCTTACATCCTAGCCAAAAGAATTATTGCGGTATAAAATAACTTCTTTCAAAATAGAATTATATAATATAATTAAAAAGAATGTAATGTGCACTTGAATATGTGATCATTAATCCGATGATTAACAAATATCCGTGTTCGTTATGCCTATGACGGAGCCCTGTGCTAGCCCGCTTATAAACCTACAATGTTTGACCCCAGTCGAGCCACTGGCTTGTTTTGAAAAATGATTGCATTATGTAACTTTGTACTTTTATATGAAAATTTTAGCGATGGCAAGTGTATTAAGAGTTATTGTATATTTAGTTTGAAGTGGCACTCATTATTGTTTCGAAACAATCCTTAGCTAGTTCGGGTGTTAGCAGTTGTTTTTTCGGCAGTCGAATATTGGTTTTGGGTTGGAATAACCGACATAAAACATTTTAAAACTTACTGACACTCGTATTTAGCTTTAATCTCGAGGCTCATCTTTGTGATCCAACATGTTTATTTAGCTTAGTTTATACAACTCTTCACCGAAAGATTTACATCGCTAAGACAAGGCTGTGTTATAAAAAACAGAAGATAAACCTGTCACTTATCTTAAAGTAGAAAATGAAGAAAATTTCTTTCATTAAAATTCTATTTTTGTCAAAACTGGTCGAAACTTGAAGACTTGTACGCAAGTTGGAATCGAGGTGGGTACTATCATTTGTTACAGTTTAATATTAATTTTTGACCAGCACTTATAATCGTTAAAATATTAAATTTGTATAATACGCTTCATTTAACCTCTATGCATTCGTTCCACAATCCAAGTTTTGTTTTTGCAAAAAAGTACTTTCGACTTTGAAACTGCGTAAATCTACGTGTTACCCAGATGACGACGTAAACAATCAAACATCTACATTATTTGAATAAGAAATATATTGTTAAGTTATGTTTCCTAAAATATAAAACGCTGAATAATAGCCAAGTTGGCATTTATTCAAGTCAGCAAAGATTAAAATAATATTGCAATATAATACTATTTTTCAAACTGCACATTATTAAAGAAAAGATGCATCATATTAATGTTCTCTTCCTTTCTAGTTATTAAAATAGTTCTGATACATAATTGCAAATGGATAATGCATAATGGCAAAGTCGGGAGGACTGGTAGTCGTGGCGTTCGACTTTGGGACTACTTTCAGTGTTTACGCCTTTTCCTTCCGGAATGACCCGTTAAAAGTTCAGACTAATGGGAACTGGGTAGCTGGGTGGGAAAATTGATTTCTTTGAAAACACCAACATGTGTTGATTGTGTGCTTGTCGATCCAAACAATCAGTTTCATGCATTCGGGTTTGAAGCTGAGCACAAATACACTTCCCTAGATGAAGAAAACAAGCACATCGGGTGGAAGTTCTTCAAACAATTCAAAATGGTGCTTCATAACAACAAGGTTTGAACTATTGTTTATTGAATAAATTACGCCTAAGGGGGAATTGTGCTTGGTTACTGGGCAATGTTTAACTTGTTTACAGGGTCAATAATACATGGTCGGAGTGGCCAAAAGAATGTTCGTGTAATCTTACTGAGGTAAAAGCGTTTCTTATCTCAGTAGTATGTAGTGGCTTTATGTATAGAAATAAAGGAAAATAGATTACTTTCGTAATTTACCTTCGCGTATGTAATAATTTCTAAGTTTTAAAAAAGTTTTGAACGCGATGAATTCAATTGTAGGCGGTACCGCGGATATATCTGCCCACGAAATGTTGCCAAACGGAAAACTTAAAGCTATTCATAAAGCAAGCGGGGGCCCTTTGGGTGACATATATGTCGACCAAAACTACCTAGCTATGCTGACGGAGGTGTTTGGAACAAAAGCCATGGATGAACTGAAAAAGACGGAAATGGGTGACTATGTCGATCTCCTACGCGAATTTGAAACAAAGAAAAGAGATTTTCCTTCAAAGAAAGGAGACAAAGTAACATGTCGGATTTCTGCCGCTCTGAGTGAATCTTTTGACAAGTGTGAGAAGGGCAGTCTAAAGGAGTACGGTAGCGCTCTTGAATTAAGAGGGTCAGAAAAGCTCCGAGTTGAACCAAAGATCATCAAACGATGGTTTGATGGCCCACTCAACCGAATGATTCAACACGTAAAGGGGATTCTCAGAGAACCAAACATGAGAAATTTTACAAGCATATTCCTTGTCGGTGGATTTGGCGAGAGTTCCTACGCCCAAGAGAGGATGCAAGAAAAGTTCATAAACAAGAGAGTGATGGTCCCGAAATAAGCCGGTCTGGTTGTTCTGAAAGGAGCTGTGCGATTTGGACACGATCCGGGTCTCGTGTCTTCTAGAATTCTGCAGTATACCTATGGTGTCAGAGGAAGAGTTACCTACGATAATAAACTTCATGCTAACATGGGTAATGTTGAAGTCAACCTCAAAGACGATGGAAAAGTGGTCGAAAATGGATTCATTGTACTTGCTCGAGCAGGTGAGGAAGTAAAACTTGGCGATGAAAGAACTCAATATGGGGTACCAACACATGATGGTCAAGTGTTCACAACATTTCGTATCATTCGCACACAGTGCCCGCATCCGATTCTTTCAAATGAATATGGCTGTCACCAAATTGGTACCTTAACAGTTCATCACCCTGAAGGCAATTCAGGTTGGGACAGAGGAATGGCTGTCACATTTTTGTTTGGCGATACTGAGTTGAAAGTGAAGATGACAGTTGAAAAGACAGGGAGGACCTTCTTCTTGTCCATTGACTGTCTGCACTAGATAGTGCTGGGGTAGGTTTTTAAAAATATTTTTTTTCAAATTTAGTTTATATTTTATTGATAAATATCATTTAAATCCATTATATATTTATATACTAGTAAATGTATTGTTTTAGTCATTATAACGCGTTCATAAATAAAGTTATTTGAAAACTGAACAATAATCTATTCGAAAAATGGGCCCTTTAAAGCAAGCTATTTAATTCAAAACAAATTGCTGTCTGGATATTGATCATACCGTCTTGTACATCGGTCATTACCGTTTATATATAAACGTTAAATGTTACGAACAACGGCTGTAGTCAACATATTTTTCGACACATATGGAGTATACGTTTGGGGCAAATTTTACGAACTGCACTTTGTTTTTGTTTTTTTTCAATCTGTTTGGCGTTAAACAACCATCTGTAAATAAAGACATATTTTATGGTAGTTTTCCATACTTAAATTGTAGATAACGAAAGACAGTGCGTTATGACGTTATGAAATCAGTTTCTATCAAGGAAACGTGAACTATGTCTAGACACGGCACTATGGAGACATCCGTCACTGAAAAGATTGTAGATTTTATAGTACATGTGTGTGTACGTTTGTGTTTTTTTACTTTGACTTGACACCAGTGAAAAAGCAAAATCATGTTGCGAGCTTGCATAAGTTGATTTTTATAGGTTAATTTAGTATTTATATATTTATTTAAAATTATAGATGAAGATGTTGGTCATCTTATTGTGATAATATTGTTTATACATAATAACATATTTGCGCAAGTTTTTAATAGGCTTTAAACCTGGAATTATAGAACCGCATTGCGCGACTAAACACGTTTTATTAAACATACATGGAACTTTGTTTATTCTGAATGCATGTTGCGTCTTGATGTTCTGCGTGTTTTTGTGCTGTTTTGTGTGTTTGTTTTTGGACGGGCCATTTTGTCAGGGTGGCCTTAAACTTGACATGTCTACATTGTTTACATCATTCTTTCTTTGAACATCTCTTCAATTTATATTGCCAATTTTAGTACCTACTTTTATTAAAACAATCAATGAAAAAAGAATTACTTTTAATAAAATTAGTAATATACAATATAGTTAGTACTACATGTTAAATAAAACAAATAACAATGATTGATATCCACTTTATCTAAGTTATTTTCTGAACTGTTAAAATCATATACCAATATACGAATGTATTATGTTACAAAATGTCAATCATTTATCAAATGTCCGCTAAGACATACTGTTAGACTTTAACTTATTAGATACAATCAAACACAAGTAAACTACTTACTAACGTGTAACTGTGATGCTTAACAAAACTTTTTCGACCTACAACATATTGAAAAAATTGTAGATCATACTTTAATAACTCAGTAATTATTTAATAGCCTGAATTGTGCTTTCATTTTAAGTTTGAGTATAGATTTTGTACTGACTTAAAGGCCCATTAGTGTTCAGAATCACCAAATTTAATATACAAAACTAGTGTTCCATTAAAAACAGTTTATAGTTACACTACTATTGACGGCCTACTTTCGTTTAAATAAGTTGTTGTTAAGATAAAAATGAAATAAATATATAAAATATTTTTTCACCAGCCCAGTCATAAAATGATTTATATTTTGGCGCGAAAAGCAATCGGCGATATCGGAGACTTACGGAAATAATACGCGCATGCGCGTTACGCATCGATTTGAAATTTGAAATTGTTTATCACCCAGAATGCACCAAACATCTGATAATAGGTATAATCCGAAGCTTACGAGTCACACCGATTGTTTGCGGACTTGAGGCGCCAAAACGGCATCGTAAAACCACGACTTTCTTATCCATCTGCTTCTTTCGTATTCGTCCATTCGTAGTTATTAACAATAAAGATTTGCTAAAACACGGTTGATGTTCAACTCTTATGCACAAATTTCTTGTAAAAACAATTGGAATAATTTTTTATTGCTGAACACTAATGGGCCTTTAAATAATTTTATTGATTGTCTTTCTGTTTTAAATTATCGAGGGGAAGTTTGAATGGATGTTATTGACTTCTTTCTTTGAGCGCCTACATTCAAGACGTATTTGTTTTCAAACCATAACTATTAAACACTATAATTTAACCAACATTCACTTCAAGACATTTTAAAAAGCGTGACATCCAACACACTAGTTCAGAATTTAAACAGCAAAACTATCATTATATATAGATACTATTTAAATATATTTAGACACAAAAACACACCTTTTTCATTGCAATGCACTGCATAGCATTTTCAATATATATATTTGTGCCAAAGTTTTTTGTTAAATTTTAATGTTTTAAAAAGTCAAATCTCAAGAAGGATAGTTTATATTATATAATTTTTCAAATGTCTTCTATCTAATTGAACATTTTAAGACCATTTATATAGCTGTGTTTGAGCTATGTTGCATTCACTTATGCTATTAATTGATTTATTATTGTGTAAGTGAAATGCGATATAAAATCCTTTAAACATTGTTCTCTGGACTACTTTTTTCATATAACAGTATAACATTTCTATTTTACTACCAAAATCACACATTAAAAACTATATCAAATCACCAAATTCCGAAATGTTTACGCTTAGTTCCTGTTTTTAAATACATTGTATAATCTATGGTGGCTGATTTGTGCCATGTCGTATTATCGTGTTTTCGAGGCGAAAAGGCGAAAGGTCGCCACGCGAAAACCCGCCAAATGGTCACTTTTTCGTGTTTTCGCGTGGCGACCTTTCGCCCC
>Ga0224511_10002361_pt1 | contig 12657 bp, 10 predicted proteins | sample SF_May12_sed_USG_2_FD_169988 | JGI IMG/M metagenome (GOLD analysis project Ga0224511, IMG submission 169988) | Sediment microbial communities from San Francisco Bay, California, United States - SF_May12_sed_USGS_8_1 | ecosystem: Environmental > Aquatic > Marine > Sediment | place: USA... | reverse complement strand
GCTCGGCAGATCGATCAACATTAAACACCAGATACTAGACACCGCATTCCCGGTCTCGTACAAGTGTGCAACAGCGGAATCTATCCTGTCATTAGCGGCAGAATGAGATGGCAATCGCATGCGATTACACGTTATTATGATGAACTTTGGCTATTTGTTTTGTAACCAGGTATGTTTTAAGTGTTTTATTTGTGTTCTATTTGTTAAGTGGTGTTAGATAGGGCGTTTAATAGTTTTAAGTTTTGTTTTTCATTGTCCACACAAATGTATACATATTGAGATATATTTGCCCTACACCATTTCTGAAGAAGAACCCACTTAAGTAGTAAAATATCTGACACAATATACATCAATACGTAATGCAATTTAACTTTAGTTAAATTATACAGACTGATGTAAACATTAGTTTGCCATGACAAAACCATGATATAGACACCAATTACAATCGTTACTATAGCGACGGTATGTAGGTAATGCGTTGTAATAATTGGTTTGACAAGTTGAAACAATAGCTTACACAGCTCACCGTTTATATTGCTATAACTATCAATTTCCTATATACGCCTTAAGGTGTATTATGGATGGTATTCTTAAGGGAAATGAGAAAGATAGTTATGAGTGGCATTAAATTAATTGTTAGTGGAAATGGTCTTTGAAAATTGACGATTAAAGTATGTGTAAGTTAAACGATAAACAAACTTGCTTAAAGTTAAACAAACACCACCTTTTAAACACCATCGTTAAATTGTGCCGGCGTAATGGAGATCGAAACCGATAGAAATTCAATTTCAAACATAGCAATTTTAAAATAAAAGAATAGCGTAGGAAAACACAAATATCTCTATGATTAAACACTTTAGTAAAATATAATGTTTTAGCAGTTTTTAAGAATGTTCTTGTCTGCCAAAATGTGTGATATAACACTTTATGTGGTCCTTCCCATAGAATACGTATTGAGTAGGCGTCCATTTTAGACACCAACATTTAATTAGGTTGCATGTGATCAGATTTCAAAGTTGGCGTATTTGTTTGAAGAAAGCTGATATTTGCTAGGAACATACCGGTTTGAAATTTTTATTTTAAAATATTCATGTTAACATGTGTGGGATGGAGCTTTAAGAACATGCTGTAACAATTAGGTCCTGGTATTATAATTATATTTCTGTTTTGTTATTTCATTCAATATTAACGCCTTTCTATACCGTTTAAACACTCATATAATATGGTGGCTTATCACGATGGCAGGTTACTCATATTTTCCTGGGATGGATACCCTTTTAACACTTACTCTCCTATAATATGGCGGCTTATCACGATGGCAGGTTACTCTTATATTTCTAGGATAGATACCTTTTTAACACTTATACTCCTATAATATGGTGGCTTATCACGATGGCAGGTTACTCTTATTTTTCTGGGATGGATACCTTTTTAATACTTACTCTCCTATAATATGGCGGCTTATCACGATGGCAGGTTACTCTTATCTTTCTTGGATGGATACCTTTTTAATACTTACACTCCTATAATATGGCGGCTTATCACGATGTCAGGTTACTCTTATTTTTCTGGGATGGTAATTTTAATCTGACAAGCTGACAAGAGTCGTCTTGAATTAGCGGTACCAAGCGAAACACTGAGGGCACAGATTTATGATAAAAGCACAAAAGAAGCTTATTAAGAGTTATATGTCAACTTTAAACTTCATGTAATTGCGGTTAGTAGGCAAACAGTCCTGTACATGTATATTGTAAGGTGCCGTGTAGATACTATTTCTTAAATGCTTTTGTTATCACGATTAGTTGCTGTCCATAAAGAGTGAGGTTCTTGGTGATTACCTATACTTTTATCAATCGGTCGACCTGGGTAGTTGTATGATCATATAGACACACCATGTCATTTTAGATATATACTAGAAATCATAAACATGTTTCCACGTAAGAAATCTTTCAACACCCCCAGATACACTTTTGAATTTAAGCATTATTAGGAGGAGCAGGGTTGTGAAATTTCACTACTGTGCAGTGTCATTAAAACTCGTCATAGAGAGCTTCTTAGAATTAATGAATTTAATTTACTTAAGTGACACACGGGAGTCACTGACGATTTTGACTTTACGTCCCTCCATAATACACTGGTAGCCAAATTTGGCTGTAAATGATAAACAGTGAAAAAGGAAATGTAAAAAACACAAAATTGGTCGAATAAATGCAAAACAAAGTTCACGTCTAGTGTATCTTTAGGAAGCTGTTATGACACAAACGCACGCTAAAAACTTAAAACAAACACGTTTTAGTATGGTTTGCTTAAAATTATTTTTAATATTAAATATTAGGTAATTACTTGTTTTTAAGTGCGGTGTATTCTTGTGATTCAATAGTTGGCAATAAATGTTGGATACAATATATTCTATCACGTTTTGACACCTTAATACCATACAAATGCTGAATTTTAAATATTGTAATCTCAAACAAAGGTGTCGGTAGCCAGACAACTGGTACCATGGACAACTGGTACCATGCCATTTTTGACATAGGTGGACAACTCATGTCAAATATGGCATGGTCCCAGTTGTCCACTCTGGAAAAACTTGATGGTACCACTTGCCCACCTTGACATAACTGGATGGTCCCAGTTGTCCACCTATGTCAAAAATGGCATGGTACCAGTTGTCCATGGTACCAGTTGTCCTACATTCACAAGTATCATGCCAAACAGGAAGTGCATTAAATAGGCATGCAAACACACTTTTGTACGACTTCACATGTCTTAAAAATACGGGAAAGGGTTCCATAATAAAGGAAATCGTTCAAACATGCGACTGGAGTTGCTCACTGCAAAATTGCTAAAATGAATGTTTTTCGTGCATTGTTTATGTGCACGTTTACGACGTAAAACCGTTACAATGGTAGCGTTACCGGGTAAAACAATTATGTTTAAATACACAGTAATATTTGGTGTTAATTATTCATTACCTTTTGTTTAAATTAAACAAGTGTTTTACTACTTATGGGATTTATTCTGCACACGAAAACCAATCAAAAGTTTCTGAATTTAGCGGAGTCTAACAATAGTAGTAGTGACCTATTTTTTAACATATGAACATAATCATGTGTAAAGTAAACTTCTTTGAGTTGTATTTAGAGGCAAAAATACGTTTTGAAGTAAAATACATATTCGTCATAAACATCTGGCAATTGGAAGGTCAGGATAATTGTTTTTCTTGAATGTCCCATACACGTCATACGAAATTTACATTCCTAAATTCGTCTTACGTGGCCTTAACGACATAGCTGGGTTTTTTTGTTTTTTCAATTACCTATTACCTATTTCTATCTGGACTTGTCATAATGCATTGAGCCAACATTAACACGCAGATATGTTAATTGTAACGCCATGTAGTTTCTATTAAGGTCCGCTTATACAAAGCGCGAACACGAAAGCGTCCAACACGAACACGAACGCGAACGCGAATTTTTAGCAGTTTTGTCATTCTAATAGAGAACGAACCCGAACGCGGAAAACCGTCGACGGCTTTCGAGGTGGCTCGTCTTTTTCTTGCTGTGAGATATAAAATGTGGTCATTTGAAATCATCGCGCAGGAATAGTCAGACACGGAGGAAATAATAGTACTGTATTTGTACGCAAACAACGGAGGAAAAGAAAAAGGAATGTGTCAGTGGACGAAATTGTACATGGGTTCAGTTTTCTGTTTAGCACTTCCGCCGTGGCTAACGTGATTTGTTGCGATGCCAGCGTTCCAGTAGTTACTGGTTTGAGCCTCAACCGAGTAGTTTTGTTTTTGCAATAAGTGGAATGATCATGTCAGGTCAAGATGCAAGGTATAACATGAGTATTGCGTTAAGTTTTGAAAAAAATCATGAAATAACAGCTCACTATTTACATATTTTTATTATTAATTTGTGGTGTTTTAAATACATTTTGTTCTATGTTTAAGCTTTCCATGCGCATTGTTTCAGATTCGTTGTCTTATTGCATGATACATACGATAAAATAAAAGGTTTTAATAAAAACACAGAAAATAAAATACAAACAATAAAACATCAGTCAATAAAAACTGAAAAAGTAAGTAAAAGTAAATATAAAATCTGAGACTCGAACCAGCATATAAACTTTCAAAATAAATTCGAGCTGGCTGCTTTACCGATTATGCTAACGAACTGCACAACTTTTAAACTGGTTTAAATTAAGTAGATAAAGCTTATTCATTGAACACCCATAGCAAGATTTATTTTTCATTTGCATGCGTTAATTGCCGAGTTGGATAGAAGGCGTGATATTGATCGTATAAAGGTGTGAGCTAGATCGTTAATAGATGCTAATTTGAAAGGTCAAGTCGGGGTTTATGTGCGCAGGCTATACTGATTACAGAGCTTGCTCTAAAAAAATATTCGAACTTATTAGCCTGCAGTTTCGCTTACGATGTTTTCCATTGGCACAATTTAACCAATGCGTCTAAAGTGAGCACACGCCGTAAAAAGCAACAAATTTATTGGCAGTCTATTTCCCAAAAATACCGATGAAGCTGATCGCCCATGCTAGTTTGTATACAAAAGCAGAATTGTACGGTACCTCATTTATAACGAGACGATTTGTTTAATTAGTTTTGAAAAAAACCGAACCCATTTCTAATACTCATACCTTTTGCAGATATTGAAATAGGTAATGCATACCACAAACAATGTAGAAGTCAACTGTAATGAAGCACCCTAAGCGTCTCTTGTTTGACCCTTGATCGCAAAACAATGTATCAAAATGATACTCGGTGGTAGTGGTAAAACGGCTCGGAAGTGAAGCTTCAAACGATTGCATTTCGTGCAATAACATTTAAATAATATGGGTGGTGGCATTTCATATCCTACATAAAGAGATTTATTATTTATTAAAATACTACTCAGGAGTTAACATTTAAATAGATTGTATAAATTCATACAAATAAACCGTAAACCAAATGCCTTTTGTTTTACTGTTATTCATAATTCTAAACATAATATATTTATGTATATAACGCATTTGGAGACAAAAACTGCGAAATGTCTTTTGTTTCTCTATGCAAACTAAATTCGATTTTGGTATAGTGTTACACTCCATAGAAAAGTCTTTTTGTATGTCCTGCTGTGAACAACAATTGAGTTCCATTAGTCTTATTTGTTAGATTGGTTTCCGAGCATTTTATTTGCATTGTCCATCACCATGAAATATGAAACCAGAGATGGTCCTTTGACATACTGGTGTAATTTAGTCGGGCACAGCTCAGTTGAAAAAGAGAAAATATAACAAGAGTGTCATTAAAACGAGCATGTCTGATCAAGTTAAACAAAGACTACAGGTAAACACAAAGGTAAGATGTCCGTTTAAAACGTATGCCGACTAATGCGTATGATGCGAGATATTTAATGATTTTGCTGAGAAGTATAATACTCTGTCATGTACATCGGTCGTGTACAATCTATATACACAACCATGTATATGTTTTGTTCACATAACACGAATAAGCGATGGAATTAAACAATTGTTCCGGCACCTATGGTGAATACTTCTTGGACGTATTTGACATAATGCTTTTGTATTTCTATTGGTGTTTCATTCTATTTTACGTCAAATAACTATCCTGTATTGAAATATTAACTAAGTTTTTCATAAAGATATCAGACAACCCCCTTAAGATAGAAACTCTGATAATTTTGATAATCATTTCAATCAAACAGGAGCATACTATGTGTCTGAATGATATTTCTTGTGTTGTTACTGATATTAATAAAGCCGTTCATCTGAAGGACAAACAAAAATCATTGTTATTACAGCTTTTAAAATACACATCTTTCAACTTTATTCACTTGATTCTATGCTCTGTTTAATATTAATAGAAGATATGTTTAAAGACAACATGTTGCAGGCATGGCATATTGTGTCAAGTTTAAAGGCACAAACAGACACGGTCAACGGCGTTTGAAAAAGAGCTTTATCAGAATAATTCAACTCCGTACTCTTCATTCAACCCACCGTTTTAAGCCATCATTCTGTGATTGAAATCATGCTACGTTTCTTGTCATACAACGGTGGCCTTCCCCGCTCGACAGATCGATCAACATTAAACACCAGATACTAGACACCGCATTCCCGGTCTCGTACAAGTGTGCAACAGCGGAATCTATCCTGTCATAAGCGGCGGAAGGAGATGGCAATCGCATGCGATAACACGTGGATATTATGATGAACTTTGGCTATTTGTTTGTAACCAGGTATGTTTTAATTGAATTAATTGTGTTCTATTTGTTAAGTGGTGTTTCAATAAAACCGAGGCTGCTGTTTTCACGTGTGCAGGCTATGCTGCCTGAGGGCTTTCCCTTTCATCAGTCACCACACATGTATATTGACATATATTTGCCCTACACCATTTCTGAAGAAGAACCCACTTAAGTAGTAAAATATCTGACACAATATACATCAATACGTAATGCAATTTAACTTTAGTTAAATTTTACAGACTGATGTAAACCTTAGTTTGCCATGACAAAACCATGCTATAGACACCAATTACAATCGTTACTATAGCGACGGTATGTAGGTATTGCGTTGTTTTAATTGGTTTTGACAAGTTGAAACAATAGCTAACACAGCTCACCGTTTATATTGCTATAACTATCAATTTCCTATATACGACTTCATGTGTATTATGAATGGTATTCTTAAAGGACATGAGAAAGATAGTTATGAGTTGCATTATTAATTGTTAATGGAAATGTTCTTTGAACATTGACGATTAAAGTATGTGTAAGTTAAACGATAAAAACTCTTGCTTAAAGTTAAACAAATACCTTTTCAAACACCATCGTTAAATGGTGCCGGCGTTAAGGAGATCGAAACCGATAGAGATTCAATATTTTTTTTGTTTTCAAACATAGCAATTTTAAAATAAAAGAATAGTTTAGAAAAACACAAATATGTCTATGATTAAACACTTTAGTAAAATATAATGTTTTAGCAGTTTTTAAGAATGTTCTTGTCTGCCAAAATGTGTGATACAACACTTTATGTGGTCCTTCCCATAGAATACGTATTGAGTAGGCGTCCATTTCAGACACCAACATTTATTTAGGTTGCAAGTGATCAAATTTCAAAGTTGGCGTATTTGTTTGAAGAAAGCTGATAATTGCTAGGAACTTACCGGTTTGAAATTTTTATTTTTAAATATTCATGTCAACATGTGTGGGATAGGAGCTTTAAGGACATGCTGTAACTATTAGGTCCTTGTATTATAATTATATTTCTGTTTTGTTATTTCATTCATTATTAACATCTTTCTATACCATTTTAACACTTACACTCCTATAATATGGCGGCTTATCACGATGGCAGGTTAATCTTATTCTTCTGGGATGGATACCTTTTTAACACGTACACTCCTATAATATGGCGGCTTATCACGATGCCAGATTACTCTTATTTTTCTGGGATGGATACCTTTTTAACACATACACTCCTATAATATGGCGGCTTATCACGATGGCAGGTTACTCTTTTTTTCTGGGATGGATACCTTTTTAACACTGATACTCCTATAATATGGCGGCTTATCACGATGGCAGGTTACTCTTATCTTTCTGAAATGGATAGCTTTTTAATACTTACACTCCTATAATATGGCGGCTTATTACGATGGCAGGTTACTCTTATCTTTCTGGGATGGATACCTTTTTAATACTTATACTCCTATAATATGGCGGCTTATCACGATGGCAGGTTACTCTTATTTTTCTGGGATGGTAATTTTAATCATCAACACGCAGCTGACAAGACTCGTCTTGAATTAGCGGTACCAAGCGAAACACTGAGGGCATAGATTCATGATAAAAGCACAAAATAAGCTTATCATGAGTTATATGTCAACACACCTGGTGACTCCGTCTAAGTATTGTAAGGCATTTTTTTAAACTTCATGTAATTGCGGTTAGTAGGCAAACAGTAATGTACATGTATATTTTAAGGTGCCGTGTAGATACTATTTCTTAAATGCTTTATTTATCACGATTAGTTGCTGTCCATAAAGAGTGAGGTTCTTGGTGATTACCGATACTTTTATCAATCGGTCGACCTGGTCAATAATCGATTACGATTACATTGTGTCGATACGTTAGTTGTATGATCATATAGACATACCAGGTCGTTTAAGAAATATACTAGAAATCAAACTGATGAAAGGGAAAGCCCCCAGGAAGCATAGCCTGCACAAGAAAACAGCAACCTCGGTTTTATTGAAGTTGTTCATCAGTAGTAATGAATGATGCCACACCAATGACGCCCCTAGGGTGAACAAAAATGTGTTCGCGTTCGCGCTCTATTTGAACGGTTCCTCTATAAATAACTAATCTATTCAAGGACGAAAACCTGCGCGTTCGCGTTCGCGCTCTGTATAAACGGACCTTAATTCAAGGACCACAAACCGAAGTGTGAAGGGAAATAAGACATAAACACATTTTGTTGCTCATAACTAAATTGATGGTATTTCTAGAACAAAACATTTTATTTTAAGTGCAACTGTCTGCATTTTCTCTTTTACAATTGGTGCCTGAATTTTATTAAGGTATATGTCTTTTATGCAAAGTCATGAGGTTTCAATACATATTGTTTGCAACTTAAGGATTTATATTAAACATGTTAATCTACATGTATGTACCCATCTAAGCTTCCAAAGAAACGCGGTGCGGATTGAGAAATCAAGACTATTTAAAAACTCACAAATAGCATTATAATAGTGATATATGTTTAAATGTTTCTGGGAACAATGCACATAAGGACATGCATGTCATATATATTACGAATTAGAGTTGTAAGATGACAAATACTTTCTTCTCATTGTTTTGTAGTTGGCAGAGTTACATTTAGTGTTGTTTATTAAAAAGTATTGTAACCAACAAACATATTATTTGCTTAAAGCCCCCAGAGCACAGTCTGGGCATAAAAATGGAAAAAAGCTAATTTTCTTGTCGATGGTACAACAAAGGATTTACCTCAGTTTTCTAGCATATTTTTATTTAAGTACTCTCCAACCCAGATTTTGTGCTCTAATCCCTTTAATATAGCAATACAAATGTTGGTATAATGTTTTTGAAGTTCATACACACCATATAAAATTATGACTACCGTTGCGACAATAATGATTATATGGCATTACAATACTATAAGACAAGGGTATCATCTTTTAAACCGTTATATTGTTTTAAATACACGTATAGCATTACAGTATGGTTTTGTAATGTCATACAAAGACAATTCAACAAAATACGAACGCATTGTTTAACATGTATACACCAAGAATGGCAGAGCATATGTTTAGATTTATAGTGTACCTGTTCGTGGTTATATGTACATGATGTGATTTTACAGTACAGCCACACATTGTGGTTTACTTGAATATCATGCGTTATACGCATTTTCAGCATGGGTTCATCTAATTTTTCTCTTATTTTATTTCAACTATGGTTTAACGTTTATTGATTTCCTGAAACGATTATAACTTTGCATAAACTATTGTGCACAGCCGTTTTAAAGATGCATAAATACTCAAATTCTTCCATTATTCCTTTACATGCACTACTCGCTGCAAAATACATTGTACACTGATAGTTACCAAGATTTTAATGTTATATTTTGTTTAGGTTCAGTGATTTAAACAAAAAGGTATTTAGAATTTTCGTGCGGCATCATTGTAATTCTTTTGAATGCCAGGTGATAGAAATCGTAAAACATCGTTACGAAAACGAGGTAGCCGATCATTTAGAAGCCTGGCGTGATAACAGTTCATAACATCTACAAATTTAATTGTTGAAGTCATGACTTTTATTCAGTATAAAAGTACGTGGCAGTGTGCATAGTTCCACAATTTTTTTATCTCCGCCCATATTTGCTGAAATCCATTGTTAATGTGATAAGGTTTATGACAAACAGGAAGTACGCGTTTTATTGTAATATCTAGGTCAGACTGACAATATATCCCTAATCCATTGGAATAAAATTGACCAATATACTGTTATAAATGATCATGATTGACAATTGTGGAATTGACGGATCTTAAACATACACCTGCTTCTCTCTATAAAATATACGTTTAGTGCGATAGGATAACGACAACGTGGAGAACTATATAATCATTTCTGGACGCGCGCCTTATTTGTCAATAAAAATCGTAGATATATTTGTCTATTCCAGCATAATGATAAATATTTCTAGTATTCTTTACCACAATAATGACTTTATTTAGACTAAACCAATGTCGGTCTCCTGGGATTTGTATTGCATCTGTGTCTAGAAGAGCCTTCTTGTCCACACGATAAAATGTCGATGGTTTAAATAAATGATATAATTTCAATAGATTCTACATAAAGTTTAGACACTGACTTTATTTTGGTATTGCTATAAAATAATATAACTATACGTGTATTCCGGCCAAAATGCATGAAGTTTCTAGGAATGTTACGTAAAAAAATGTCAATATTTATTTGTGTGTGTGTAAAAATCACTCATACAATTGTATGTTGAATAAAAAGTATTTAAAGGTGGGTGGTTAATTGTCCTTGCATTAAGTTCCGGCATTATAAACACAAAACGGGTGGTTAGTTAGGTGGACTAACTGCTTTGATATAACCCCGTTGATAAAACAGCGTACACATGAAAGCATCACCCCATTTTCACCACTAAATGATCTGCATAATGCAATTTTACGTTTATGGTTTGCACCAAGGAAACGCGGTCATTGACAAATTAAGGTAGTCTCTACTACTACGTTATATTACGGGTTTCTAACGCTAAAGGAAGAGCAACTGTGATTAATTTGAACGAGATTGTACTATGTACTGGACACTCTGCTAAGCCCATTGCACATAAACTTCACTAGAAGCCTAGTCTGCAGTTTGAAATTCCCATGTTTATATGTCAAATAATCATTTTAACCGTCAAGCGCGGAGTTCTGTCGCAATTTTGTGTGTTTATCGCAATAAATAAAACCACCAACCAACAAAATAATGTATATCAGTTTAAGTTCAACTTAATGAAACGACTTTAGTTAAAAGCCGTTGATTAGCAGCTAGACTTTAGTTTTTATTCAAACAGATGAAATAATTGATCATTAAAAGATGGCTTACTTTTTTTGAAGTACTCTACAATTAATTCCTATTTCCCGATGTCCTTTCGAGACGTCTTCTTAATTGTAATACCTATATATATTCCGCTAACAAGGCTCGCGTCAGTGCAGATCCTGATAGCAAAGATTGAATCGTCTCAAGATAATATACAAGGATCAGACATAACATATCTGACCGTTTTTTGAAATGCTCATACCAAAATTATGCTTTAGTAAGACCGTTAATGTTTTGGAAAGAGATATAAATGGTTCGACTTCGACAATAAATGTATATATATATCGAAGCACTAAATCGTAGCTAGAACTTAAATGACAGTTTCTTTGTAAAACCTAACTAATGAATATATACAAAAAAAAGATATATAATGTAAACATTCTTTCTTAGAGTATAAATAGTTTCGACAAAGAAAATTGTATCTATTATACAGTTTTAAGCCGAATTACACAGAATAAAAATTAAAAAAATGTACTTTATAAATTAATTTAAATAGAAAGCCCAAAACATTTTCAAGTAAACATTCAACATAATTAATCAAAGGTTTAATTTTCTGTCAACTCTTTAGTGCATGCGGACTTATTTGGACTCCTATTTTACTTACCGCATATAAATGTTTTTTTCCAAGTATCATACTGAATATCACACATTTTTACTTTTGTTATTAATTCACCGAATAATCATAAATGGTATAGGGAAAATGTAAGGTCTATATTTAAAATTAAAAGGTCTATATTTAAAATTATTCAGTTTTTTTTTCAATACACAAATTACCAATCGCTGCAATTTCTTGCATGAAATGCTAGCCGCGTAACGCTTTAACGCTTTTTGTCAAGTTTGTCTAAAAATTGACCGTTTATATCGTAACATTATCATATTTAAGAAATATAAATAACAACAATACTGTCAAATTGCAATTTATAGTCAATAATTGAATTAGTTAATTCAGTTTAATGTTCACATGTTTGTAAGCGATAACTCGTATGTGTGCGTTTGTAATCGCCGACAAAGGCTATTAAAGTGCCGATTTTTTTTGCGATCTCAACATATCCCAGAATTACAGTTGTAATACTGTGTTATGACTGTTAACGGAGGACTTATATCCAGTGATCGCTTTACCTTTATACCTGTGCGAAAACGCTCGGAATAATTCATTACTGCAGTGGATGCGTTTTCTGCTGAATCAATTAAGTAGTTGACCTAAACTATCAGGATCAGGCGGTAAACAATCAATTTATGACTCCAATAAAACTAATTGACCAAAAGAGATGCGGGTTAGGGGCTATACAATTCGACAAAAATATCCTTGGACTACGGGTGTTTTCGAGTGGGGTACTAGAATATGTGTTCTTAAGATGACCGTGAATGACCGCGACCTGGGCTCTTCCGAGGTCCTATTATAAATATATCGAAAAAAAAAAAAATGAAATAGCGTCGAGACAGTTAATAAACAACACATTCTCAGCGCAAAGTCTGACTGTGACGTCACACGGGTCACGTG
>Ga0224511_10002360_pt1 | contig 12657 bp, 3 predicted proteins | sample SF_May12_sed_USG_2_FD_169988 | JGI IMG/M metagenome (GOLD analysis project Ga0224511, IMG submission 169988) | Sediment microbial communities from San Francisco Bay, California, United States - SF_May12_sed_USGS_8_1 | ecosystem: Environmental > Aquatic > Marine > Sediment | place: USA... | reverse complement strand
ATTTACTCTCTCTCTCTCTCTCTCTACCCGATTTACTTATATTACGGTGAATTGCGCGAACACCAATCCATTATTGATTTCACCAAATCAATTGCGGACGTAACAGGACAAATGAAAATACGTGTGCCTACCAGGCGCAACCTTAATACAAGTGACTTCTGGAATATAAAGTTGAAAAAAGCTCATGAGTAACATACCCTCTTCACGGGCATACGTCGGGGATTGTTCCAAAACTCGGTGTAAGATCGTCGTTAAACTAATTGCACAGTCTGTAGTAGTTGAAGACTTAAAACGGTTACGAACGTTAACTTTCTTAATAAAACGGTCAGTGCAGACGTTCTTAACAATAGGTTGACCCATTCAATAACGAGTAAGGTCAAAGCAGAATATTGCAACATAATGATTTTTGCTAGCAAGTTGAACAATGAAGCAATTAGTAAAAAATGGTTTTGAATTAACGCTGAATAGACGTAAACACAAGTTGTAAAATCAACGTTGCCTAATTATCCCAAATGTAACAAAGAGCTGCCATTTTGAAAATTTCAGGTATTGTTCACATTATCTCTTGACTGAAAATGAATGGCAAAACTAGTTTACCATAACGCGCTACCATTTGTCAGCTTCGAATTACATATAAATAAAACATATTATTCTGGAAGTTCAGTATTATTAGAGGTAAAAAGGTACTATTTATGCATGTATAATATGTTTAATATTTAAAAAAAAACGCTATGATAATGTTATTTTCATAACTAAAATATTGAAAATTGATTTGATGATTCGATAGACATTTCTGAAGTTTTAAATGGAACAATTTAACAAACATACCTTAAATGGTTCTTAAATTCTTTTATTGATATCAAATGAATAGTTTTCATGGATTTATTTTTTATTATTACACACTGTAAACAACCAAATCGTTTTGGACAGTGTGTGAACGGAAGTCATTAAATTTTGAACGGTATTATACATTTAAGAGCACTTCCAACGTGTTTACACAATATGGAAAGTATCTCACAAAATAAATGAATGCATCTGTTTTATGTCTCATGTTTTCTTAAAAATGATTTCTGCAAGAAATGTTAAGTTACCTACTTGGTACGGTCAATAGTTAAACCAGTTTTAAGCTATAGAAAACCTCTCAACAGTTTATAGAGAAGAAAGAGAAAAACAAATAATGCATATACTCTCTTTACAAAGGTCACACTTGGTGATCTTTTGTGACATTTAAACATCTCCTCTAAAACAGTTACTTGGATTTTGATCAATCTTCACAGAAATGACCCAGGGTGGACCCCTAGGAAAGTTGTTTAAACCGTTCCAGTTGGTTGCATAATAAGGTCACGGGGACAACAAATAGATTTTCAAAATGCAATTTTCAACAATCGTCTTTTCTGAATCTACCAGATCCAGAGCTTTTATATTTGGTATGTAACATCATCTAGTAGTCCTCTACAATGAGTGTTCAAATTATGGCATAGGGTTAAAGAGGGGCCTATCAGGAGGAGAGAGTGGTTATCGATTAAAAAAAAATCTTTAAAATCTTTTTGTCAAAACCAGCAAGGTCAACAGCTTTGATATTTGGTATGTAACATCATCTAGTGGTCTTCTACAAAGACTGTTCTAATTATGCTCCTAGGGTAAAAACGGGTCTTATATAGAGATATATAGGGAAATCTTAACAATCATATTGTCAAAATCCACAACGAGTAGAGCCTTTATATTTGGTATGTATTAGATATCTACATGTATGATCTTTTCAGGCTTTCAAATATGATCGTTTACAACAGAATCTGTGATGTCCAAGATTCATGTTATATAAACACACCGCTTTAACAGCATAAGTCATAAAAAGAATATCACGATTCTCTAAAAGGTTATTAAAGTTTTAAACAATAACCGACGATCTCGATATTGGACAACCGGGTTTTAAAAAAGGATTGACTTCGTAGGGGCGTACGCTACTCCAGCTAGATTCGATCTTTTTTGTTAATGTTTCCAGGCATAGAAAATGAAAAATCTGTTTTACCGGAAGATCTTTACATAGTTTTATTTGTAGTTACTTAACTTCTTATTTGCATTTTATTGAAATATATTTTGCACCAAACAGTGTATGACAGAATCACGTATACACAACTGTCCGAGAAGATCCATGTGCCAATAACATGTTTAAACGGATGTTTGAGTACTAGACTATGTGCGCCATTATAGTCTTGACGAACGAAGGACTCTGACTAACATACCTTAGTTGTAAGATCTATACTTTCACATTGTCATTCAGCGTTTGGAAGGATAGAAACTTCACAAAATTCGTTTAAGAATCCACTCAAAGCTATGATGTCTTCTCTGAATGATTGTGTCCGACATTTACTAATTCTACTTGTGTCTATCATCCTGTGTAGTGCAACAATTCAAAGTGTAACAACAAGGTTTACCGAGAAAAAGAAGGTGGCAACCAGCCACACAACGCTGCAGAACTTTTCAAAAATAAAGTGCGTCGAAAGGTGTAACAAAGAAAACCGGAATGGCAGATGTACCTTGGCAGGATATAACAAGGCCACAAAAACGTGTTTTCTTAGCGTCGACGACCCACAAGACGCTTTGGACGCAACAGATGAGATGTCTGGGGTCTTCTTCTATGAACCGGAGTCAAGTATGATATGCACCACTTTCTTTTCAATAAAAATTAGTATTGTCACGCAATTATTATATATCAGGACATAGTTATACTAAGCAATGTCAGGAAATAGTAGAATTTATAAAAACAGTTCTTAACAATGATAAGTTTGCGTTTAGTGAATTTAATAATTAGGTAATTGCACAAATGGCTGCACGAGTAAGTGCCGGCTGTTTAATGTTCATAAAATAATTATTAAATCTATTTAACGTTAAATCTGTATGCGTGTTGTTGTATGTTTATAATATTAACGACATATAGAAATACGATCCATTGCACTTTCTATAGCTACCTAATGTTATAGTTAATTTTGAGAAGGTTTTTAAAACCGAAAATATTTAAACGATTTTACTGGCGGGCCCATTACCAGAATGTGTTTTGGGATATGTGTTTAAGTAATTGAAGTACTCTTCGCTAATGAAATGATTTAGCCTGCATGCATACGGTTGCACATTCAGAAAAAGTAAAACTGTTCAGTAATTTATTACCATGATTTAAAACGGATCATGCATCTCGTCGCAGAATATTTTATATAAAATGTACACATGATTTAAAGTCGGGATTATCTTACCAGTTAATGTCACCATAAAAATACACAACCCAGTCTGTCAAGCTGCTGACTGCAATAATCGCATTTTGAAGATTTTTCTGACAGGTTATTATACATTTGAAGAAAGGTTGTTATTATTCGCAAGTTATTAACATAACTATTGTAGTTCAGCTTTTATTCCACTCTTTATTTTGGAAAATACACTAAACATTGTTAACAACTCGAAGGACATCTGCACATGTTGGCCTCGTTAGCTAGTTACCTTTCCTTTAAAGCTGAGACCTTTGTCAAAATTACCGGTACCTAGGTTTGGTTTTACCTAATCATATGTAGAATGAATGACTTACGTTTTTAAAAATACTAAATAAAAAATACTACTTGTGACTATGCTACAATATGGCAACCTCAAAAGTCATGTAAAGATATTCTAAAGGCCCGTTTATACACAGCGCGAACGCGAACGGGTCCAACGCGAACACGAACGAGAACACGACTTTTGAGCGGTTTTGCCATTCAAATAGAGCACGAACCCGAACGAGGAACACCGTCGACGGATTTCGAGGCGGATCGTCTTTTATTTGCTTGAGATATAAAATTTTGTCATTTGAAATCATGGCGCAGGTATAATCAAACACAGAGAATATCTTAGTTATGTATCCGTACGCAAAATATACCTAATGAGTAATCTTTGTCTGCTTTGTCATACAGTCCATGATTCTTCTGAATTTCAAAAGTCATGGCTTCTTTCTTGTCCATTATGTTATACATTCTTCTCCAAACTTCACAATCTTAGTAGACTGACGATAGTGCATAGCTTTTCTTAGAACAGTCAGACGTAGGCTATACGTTTCTATTTGTAGAAAAAATGCATGGGAAGTACTTGCTGATTGATTAATAGCAAAAAAGCCGCGCGAACGTTTGACAAAATTCGCTCTGGGGGCAATCAAAGCGGTCGTTTGCGCGAACAAAAAATTGTTCGCGTTCGCGTTTGCACTCTATTTGAACGGTTCTTATACAAATAACTAAGCTATTCCAGGACGAAAAACCGCGTTCGCGGTCGCAGTCGCGTTCGCGCTCTGTATAAACGGACACTTATAGTTTTCGTCATTGTTTGATGTCCTGTTTCAAATGAAAGTACTATAAAAGGCCATTGCCTCTCCTCTTCTCTATATGGTTATACTTGTTTCAATCGGTTTTAAAAACGTGATTAACAAGCGGTCGAAGTTACGTTTTGCAAATAGTGACCAAATATTATGAATAAAGAAATACGTTTCATTAGGGCAGAAAAAACACATTTAAAGGTACAAGCATGTTTATAAAATGTGTTACCACTAATATTGTAATGTGCTCATTTGCTCACCTCCAAATTTAAGTCTTATACAGGCAACATATTAGTTAAACCATTATCATCGTAATTTATGAGAATGAATATAGAATACGTAACACATGTTTTCATAACACTAAAATAAACTTCAACAATGAGAATACCACCATTTTAATACCATTATTTCTAAATACAAATTTAAGGTCAAATATCTATAGTTTTGAATATTTAATTACTTCAACTATGTCATATCTTTAGGTTTAACATGTGCAACTGAAGATTCACTCTTGGATGGCAATATCCCAGTACCAGACAGCTACTTCACCGCTTCTAGCAAATGGGATGCCAGTTATGCCGCACCCCGAGCTCGTCTGGATGGAGGTGGGGGATTTTGGAGCCCGAATGGGACTGAAATGACGGCAAATCCTCTAACGTGCTTCCTTCAGGTAAGCCAGGTTTTTCCGAAACAGACAATTTCCAAATTCAGGTCAGATGTGGGGCAGCATTTTAACGACGAATTACCACAAAAGTTGTGGGACGAATTGACTGGGTTCTGGGTGGGCAGACCGATTGTACATACAACGATTCAACTTATCGATTACAATTGTTTAAAATGATACATAAAACATCATATACCCGGTACTAAATAAGTTACATAAAATAGTATATAAAAAACAAATGATTCAAGTTAAAGCACAGTCTGGAAAGTTTACGACTGACCCTCTTACATATCTACATATAAATATCAATTTGTGTTGAACATAGCCAAACTAAATATTCTGTTAGACTGCAAAGATATATTCATTAGAAAGTAATGTATAATTTGTCACTAACCCTTAAGTCTTGTGTCGCACTTAATTTACGAGGTGCCGTTAACGTCACATTTTATGTCCGTTTCTCAACCCACTAAATATCGTTAAACAACACATTTGACTAAATATAAGAAAGTAACCATGCTCTCGTATAAATTATTATACTGAAGTATGTATATCCCGTTTAAGACCGACTCTGAATCGTTACCTATATATTCGTATGATATACTTTATATGATATCGTATAATTAACTACGTTGAATGCATTAAAATGGTTGTCTTCCTGCCATAGACCATGATGGTATGACAATTGACATTATTTACTAACAGGTCCAATTTCACACTCTGAGTACAGTGGTTCGAGTTGCAACCGCAGGCGGCGCTGGTTGGGTCAGTCAGTACAGATTAGCTTACTCCGAAGACTGTGTGAACTTCAACAATCTCCTGGACAGCGCTGGAAATAACGTTGTAATTATTATTAGTATTTGAATAACTATAAAACATATATTTAAAATATTTTGCAAGTTGTTCAACCAAATTATTAAATGTATTAGAGATACTGTCTAAAACTAGACTAGCACAATAATACCTTACAATGCAATGCTACCAATAGAAATTATTGACTTATTCTCCTTTAAGGTTTAAGGTTTTATATTACTGGATAGTAGCTTAAATAATGCAAACAATGATCGGTTGTATGACCCTCAATGTTGTTACATTGTAACCATACGCACAATTTTATGAGTGAAGCCATATTCATTTAATACAGTTATACCACAACAAGCTTTTGTATTCAGAGATCTACCAACATGACATCAAACACATACATAAACAGTATATAATAAATATGATAATGAAATTACAGACGTTCCCTGGAAATACAAACTACTACTCTGTCGTGGAGAACCAGCTGCCCACCCCAATCCCGGCCCTCTGTCTGCGTCTTCACCCCCTCTCCGCTAATTTTTTCATCGACTTACAGATGGAGGTTTATGGATGTCCGTCCATGTAAACATCATCTTAATGATGGTTTTTTATGAATGTCCGTGTTCGATTGCACTTGGTTAGACTTTACTTTTTGTGGAAACACTTTATTGCACTCAATGTTTTGTTTGCTCCATTAGTGTAAACATATTTGGTTCATCATTTAACTAGTACATTGGAAATAAAAATATGTTTTATAATGTAGTAGAACCACATCAATAAATCTGATTTCATATTGTTTACAAAATACTAAATGATAGGTGTATGAAAGTTGGAAATAGTAACAGAGGAGTTATGAGTGTAAAAGGATAGGAATTTAGTACTAAGGGGTAATGGCTTCTGCTCATATTGGATTATGAAGGTTTTAAAAAGGTATCGTTATACACGTGCGATTTGGCATAATAATCATTAGGCTTTTTATTCATAGTAGCAATGCTTTCTTTTACCACCAGTCTATTCTTTATGAAAGAGAAATACTGTGAAAACTGGTATCTGATTAACTGAAGACATTTCGAACTGAAGCTTGAAGGCATTTATAGACACATATTGCTCATTTACGTACACATAGTGGATTTTCCGTTTCCGTTTTATATGCATATTATGTCATTGAGCATTTTTATATACTGTCACATGGTAAATATGATTTAAACTGTTTGTTAGCCATCTATACGTTTTATATGGCAAAGGCAACTGCGATTATGACAAATAAACTGTGCATTATGCCAAACGATGTATTAACCCAGATAAATATGGCGGTGTGAATATATTATGTGTGAATAAAAATTAATTTATGATTTGTTTTAATCATGTTTTGCTAGAGTTTGGAGACATGATGTATAAACTAAATGCTGTCAAGAATGTGTAACAAACATATTTCGGCATGGATTTATACAAAAACAAGTCCAACAAATTAGAAAATAATAACTGTTGTACCATAGTTGAACATAAATGGCTATTCCTAATCCCCACAAAAGGTTTCACAATCTGTTAATTTCGGTGTATAATACGGTTCTTTAAGCGTTTATCATATTATAACATTTATGCAATATTGGCTGAAAAGAGTACATATGAAATTTTAAGTGCATTTTTAAAAGCCAATGTCGGCTTAAATAAAATACAAATAATAGGATCCGTATTAGTGAATAGTTGAGCAGTTAAAAAAACTACTAAATTAAAGACACTTGTTTTAAAGATATGATAAGGTGTAAAGAAATCTGAAACGATCAGTTAATTTAAACATATTTGAACAACATTAATTAAACGGGAAAACTGCAAACACTGCAATTGCTTTCAATTAAAGAAGCTATGTTTATATATTGATACCCTTATACTAGGTCACAAACTTTGCAGGCTTCGTGCAGCAAGGCGGTGACGACGTAAGCCTCGTCACCGCCTATGCTGCACTACGCCCTCGGGATGGGTTTTCCCATCCACACCTGAAACACATGAGGGATACTTGTAATCGTTTTGTTTATTGCTTAAACAGTGTCCATTGTTGAGTAAAATATACACACTTCACTATAAAATATGTACATGTATTGTCTTCAAGGGAACTGTTTAAATTTGTTCTACTCATTTCACCAATGCGTCGGCCCGTTTATACTCGAAAGGGGATAATATAAACACACAGTTGCTCAGCTATGTAGGATGATTCTAGTAAATGAAAACCAGACTAGGCAGTAGCATAAACTCTCTAAATAAGAATACAAGTGTTTAAATATTGTTGAGAATGCAAATATGTTTAAAATTATTCTTTTTTACATTGTCTTCATTTTGAGTGGCCAAATATTTCTAATGTTTACAATTTTTAAGCCTTTCAACAAAAAATTGGTGTAAATACATACCAGTGTGCCCCTGAATAACAAACAGTACAGACGGGCGCGTTTTGGCAAACATATTTATACTATTCAAATGTTATCTATTTTAGTAATATACACATATGCATATGATATACAACCTTTTGTATTTTAAATGGTAAATGAACTCTCCGAATATACATGGTATTAAAAGTATTTAATCACTATCAATAATTTTATTAATGGGCTTTTTATTTTAATAAGCATTTAATATGAATAAAAACGGCAAAATACCAAAAAAATATTCATTCTTAATATTTGTTACGACTTGTTCTGCGTGTTGTTTGCTTTTAGTTTTGTACGGGCCATATTGGCATAGTGCCTTTAAACTTGACCCCGTCTACATTGTTTGCAACATTCTAAACTCTTAAGTTTATAAAAAAAACAAGCCGAATTGATAAGTATAAACGAACAAGGGCCAAACAATCGTAGTAGGTAGCCTATGATATATAATTAAAAGGTGTTTCTGTAAAGCTGGACAACTCGTTTTGACATACGCCGGTCACGGGAGCTCACCTCTGCAAGATTGTCTGAGTAGCGTACTTGTTACAGTGGGATGGAGTTGACTGTTAACATCACGAAGCCTTAATCATTTTGTCGTTTTTTAAATTATTTTCTTCGTTATAATGAAAAAAGAAACCCACCTTACTGTGGGTGATTGGAGAAAATGTATACCCATTGACAAGTGAATGTCAACCGAACTATAATAAACTGAAAAGGGGAAAGCCCTCAGGAAACATGGCCTGAATGAGAAAACAGCAGCCTCGGTTTTATTGAAGCTGTTCATCAGTGGAAATAAAAGATGCCACACCACTGACGCCCCTAGCGCATGAGCGGAACTCCATTTTCAAAAGTAAACAAACAGTCAATGGTCCCTGAGGACCAGGAAAATATGACTACACAATGATGAAGTACGGGGCGACATTTTACAGCCGCCACACCCCAAGAGGAATGTGGAATAATGTATTATTTTTGCACTTTATTCCAACAAGAGAACATGATTAAAAATCGTCTACGCATTAATTTATAAATGAAAAAACTAAAATATTGCAATAAATTGTAAATGACAAAATATTGTTTTTTTCTTCTATTCATAGTCGAAATTTTAGCCGATGATATTAATTATTACCGAATTTTTTTACATAAATGCGTGATGAGAAAAAATGTCACGCTTTGAGATTTTTTGACGTTATTTTATTTTCAACTTGACAGAAAACCTCAACATGATGTTAGTCAGTACACAAATGGCCTATACTAGATAATCTTATTCGACTCATTTGAAACAGATCTGCGTGACCTGGTAATGAGGACGACATTTTGGCCATTCGTACAGCAGACAAAAACCACGTATTACATCATGCAATCAACAACCTTTGTTGTACAGTTGCGGAAATCTCAGGTAGACCAATGGGGGTCGGAGTTTAGTCCTGGTGATCAAGTATTAAATGGTTTTTACTATGAACACCAGCGACTCGTGAAATATCAAAGCAACAGTGCCGGTCAAAACTGTAATTTACTTTTGTAGTGAAATGGCTGCTACAGACACTTTTGTGATGGAGGTTTCACTACACAGACGCATTTTGAAATGCATTTAATAATTATTTTGATTGAAAGCAATTTCGCCAGGCTTAAATTGGAAATATTATTATATTGTGATTCTGGTCATGCAAATATTTATATTATGATTTGTTAAACTTTTATCCATGTATGTGTATGAATTTTATACGGTCTCAAATTACCGCGATTTATTGTTCAATGTAAAAGCTTCTTTCTATTAAAGATGCTATGCCTGTATCTTTTATGTCAGCATTGTTAACCTCTTACATTTTAACCATATTTCAGCAGTCAAACCTACTCCCATAAATATGAGAAAATGCCAAATATAGTAATTCTTGCATGCAAAAATATATCAGAAAAAAAAATGAATTTGTTGAAAATGTGTGGCCCGCAAAATCGGCTTTGTTTATTTACGTTTCGACCCATTGCGTCGAAACTGTTAAATAGCTTGACTACAGTCGATACTCTCAGTTGACTCGGTGATGCAGTGGTAAAGCATCCGTTTTGGATGCAAGAGTTCCCGGGTTCAATTCCCGGCTCCTGCAAAGGTTTTTATGTTCGATTGTTTTCTTTTGTTGTTGTTGTTGTGTTTTTACTTTATGTCTAAAAACACATTATTTGTCACAAGATTTCGCAATTCCTTTTGCAATGTTAATTTATTTATTATACCTAACATATTGCATGATTTGTGACCGATTATAAGGGTATAAAGATACAGACCTAGCATCTTTAATTATTAATTATATCAACATGTGAACTTACAAAAGTTGTTGTCTTGAATTACTTTGGAAAAAAGGAAACTAGCAAAACAGTTGCAAATAGATGTTATTATCGTACGCGACGTCCTAAGGTTAACGTATATTGATAGAGCTGTACTTAAACTAAGTAAAAACTATAAAACAATAAAAGCAGACAACATATACTAGTATTGAGAAATACGACATAAATTTGGGGAGGAAATAAGAATAGTCTAACATCGCTACTATGGGAGCACGAAGGCCGCAGGCTTGAGTGCACAAATTATTACGCGACTAACTCGCAACCGTGCTCTAACTGACGAAATAGCACGCCCAATCAAAATATATTTCCTAATAATTACCGACAATACCGGCTACAATTGTTATTTAACTATATGTAGAATATAACGGCTACTAAAGCCTGGAATTTCGGATGTTTACATGGATTATCCCGCGGAGAGTGAAATAATATTTCAGAAATAAAAATCTCGCTAAATGCGCATTTGTCGGCATTTTTTTTTGTAAACACTTTACTTACTTCTGTGTCTTCTAGGTGATAATTGAGTTTTATTTACCTGATCGTACATAATAATTGACATGACCATATCCCTCCGTTTTATAAAATGGAAGCATTGCTTTCTAGCGATAATGCCGGGTTTCTATAGCCAGTTTATACAGCTTTGTCAGAACCGTCCAACACACGAGTATGGCCGCTGCACAAGGACTGTGATTTCGGAACAACATACGCACCTGCATGGAACCGCCAAATTGGAATACGCGCAGATGATCGAATGGCCACGGCTTTCGGGCTTTACTGCTTTCTTAAAGGTTTCTCTACTTTTATTTCGTGATCAGAAGCACACTAGTTTTGAAAGAGCTCATAAAAACCGTTATTTATTATTTTGTTTGTCTAAGTTCTATTATCACAGACACAAATGACGACAAACCGCTGGTTTTATCGTAACGCATTGCATCGGCAGACGCCTGGGGAATTAATATTTTTATATGTTCACGTATGATTCACGTACAGTTGAAGTTCCTTATATATCAGTACATATAAGCATCTTATCATCACAATGCTATATTAAACAAACATCTTACCTTCACACATTTGCTCAATAACTAATTGTGTTACATAGCTGCTTACTCGTGCTGACCTTGCTACACTGGCCTCTTGTCCAGGACCTGTCTGCATTATATGCTTGTGTTGAGTGGACGTCGCCCGACCTGTGAACTACTTACTTGTCCGGCAAAAGTTACTCAGACGTGTGAACACTGTAGAGGTTATAAGAACACCGATGCGTACTGCTCATCCAAACCATCGCAAGCGGACGCGGCTGGATGCATCGAATAATTGTCACATACTCTCATTCTGTCTGTTGCCGTGGTGGACAAACAATGCTACGAATATGAATGCACGGAAGCGATCAATGGTGCGTCTAAAATGACCGTACCAAGGAGGTAACTCAACATTTCTTGGAGAAATCATTAAAGTAATTTTTAAATAAATAAAATTCCGAAAACACAAAAAGTGTGTGTTTCTCTAAATGACTGTTGCGTCTAAGTGTTCTACATGTTTTGTGTTGTGTTCTGTGTGCTCTAAAGGTAGCGTGAGATTGATGGCATTTTATATATTGTGCTTCACAAAATTACTCCGGTAAACCTTTACGCAATGTTTACAGGACAATGACTTTAACTTTTAGATTAATATCCCATTTAAAGTCACCAGAGCACGCTTTGGGCATAAACATGGGGAAAATCTAAACTATCCCTAAAAGTCAAAATAACTGCGTAATAGAGCATAAACAATAGGTACCATGTGCTAGTTTTGAAGAAATATGTGCACAAACCAGTACATTTCCAATATACCATTCATTATGAGGGGAACTTATTTTCTTGTCCACGGACACAAAAAGGATTTACCTCATAGTACATGCATACTTCATCATTTGAAATATGTAGTCAATTTTTTTTAGTGACAGCCATTTTACATCACATTTCTTTGCTAAGACTTTTACCTAAATCTTATTTTAAGATAAGTACTTTTCAACCCAATTTTCTGTGCTCTAGCTCCTTTAACAATTTATTTTGTATTTATACATGGCATACATATATCTATACAAATAAAAAAGACAAAATCACATTACATTATCAATATCA
>Ga0224511_10002359_pt1 | contig 12657 bp, 9 predicted proteins | sample SF_May12_sed_USG_2_FD_169988 | JGI IMG/M metagenome (GOLD analysis project Ga0224511, IMG submission 169988) | Sediment microbial communities from San Francisco Bay, California, United States - SF_May12_sed_USGS_8_1 | ecosystem: Environmental > Aquatic > Marine > Sediment | place: USA... | reverse complement strand
AATCATCATCATCATCATCATCATCATCATCATCATCATCATCATCATCATCATCATCATCATTATCATCATCATCCTCACCACCAGATGCAAATGCCTCTTAAATCGGATACACAAATGACATGAAACAAATGAAACAATGACATTCATTGATATTGTAAATACAAAAATAATAAATACACAAGGTTTAACGACATACGCTAAGTGAGTAATTGGGATATAACACATTCTGCACCAAGCGAAACGCGGTCCTTATTTCACTCTTGGTTCGTTATTACCCTCTTATGTTTTAGCGTAAACACATATTTGTTTAACGCTAGCGTGTTTGTAGTTCAAACGATATTTCGTTTTGAAGACACGTATGTTTTATTAGTGTGACTTGTTTTCATGACTAAGTTTGATGCTTTCATGATTTATCTCATTTTTAAAGCTCCCTCAGATTATGTATGTTTTAAAGTAGATTACCGTTTATGTTACTTGCCATTTTAACGTTGAACTCTGTTATGTTTTATGACAAGAACATGGTACTTTTCAAATAATAACCACTATCTTCATTAGTAGGTTATTTCAACATGAAGGCTTGTGGGTTTTTTTCCAAATAAAAAGATGCATATCAATGACCATGATTGATAATTACAAAGAGAGCTTCCGTTTCAAGGCTTGGGTCTATGATTTGATGTAATACAACGTTTTGCGAGATAATCGAGCGACACAGCTAGAAATTAAAAGTGTGTGTTGCAAACGAAACAAGCCTGTGTTTACATCACTTGATTGCATCTGTCAAAAATGACAAATAGTGAAAGGATGAGTATGAAGTAGAAAGTTCAATGACTTGCATTTATCGATGACTGGCAGACATCAAAATTGTTAGGAAACATAAAAAAGTATTATTTTGATTGGCCGCCTTTTTGCATAATGATATGCACTACACTTGCAGAAATAATAGCCCCCTTTTGCAGAATGAAATTTGAAATAGCACTTACTAAGTAAAATTTAATATGATAAATCCTAAAAGAGTTATCATGTTCTTTTAACAAAACATGTCTTTCTTGATTGTTTAACATGTGTTTAATAATACATTAAAACCCTTAAAAAATCACACGAGATGAAATTGTTTAATAACTTTCTTTTCTTTACTAAAAATAAACATTCATTACCAGCTTGGTTGGTACCGTTCAACTGTGAAGTTAAGTTTAAATCTCAGTAAATCCTCACTTCTTATGTACTAATTTATCACTTCAATTGATAATGATATGATAAATTGGAATCATAATTGTTGGTAAACATATTTGGTCAGAATTAATCAGAAAGGTCTCATACTCCGTACATCAGTCTTGTTGCCATAATAACTTTGGTTATAAACACACACTTATTGAGAAATTTAACCATTACAGTATTGTTACGTGTAGCTTAAGAGCGGCCGAACCTCGCATGTAATTACATTTAAAGCTTTCTTGATAAAGTTTGTCTTCTTAAATACCTTACACGTGAGTCTATGTTTGCCTAATTTTCGTTTCGTAGACATTTTCGTATACCGATGTTGAATGCATAAAATTCACGACAGGGGTGAGCTGTCTAAAATTACGCACATAACAGGTGCTCGTGTCGATTTTATGAAACGCCACGCTGCCGCATATTTCGATTTGCTGTAAAAGCCTTTATGAAACACACTCTTTGTTTTAATATGATTTTGCTTTCCATACGCACTGATTTAAATACATTGTTTTATTATTTAACATACATCCAAAACATGGAACAAACATTTAAAGAAATGAAAAAAACATTTAATAAAAACAACAAACAAAAACAACATAAAATATGAACCTGGAACCAACAAACTGTTTTCAAATAAACACGATTCGCTCCTTTGCCGGTCGAGCAAGACGTCTATCCTTTGTTTGATTTAGGTAGATACAGCTAATGTGTTGAATATGCATATAAACGCATTTGATTTTTCATTTTAATGAAACGCACATGATTGTTATCTTACTACAGTAATTTAAATAGGAATTTTACATAAAAACGTGATCACGCATGTTTAACAATAGCTAAAATAAAGAGCTGCGACAAACAAATATGTTTCTTATGATCGTGAGAAAACGATACGTCGCATTTGTTTCGACAAAACTCTACATCGATAGATAAACCGACCTCGTACTAGCTACCAATCGGCGCTGACATACGGCCTAAGTACAAAAAACAACATCTTAAAATATCAGAATTAATCTTAGCAAAATTGTTGTTTGCACAAAAATGGCACATTATGACATTGTACAAACATCTTTATCGTGCAAGTAATTACCCAAACGCGGTGTTTGATACTTGATGCGTCACTGAGGTTAACCACGTGTCTTACCATAATAAGTGGCATGGGCATACCTTAGGCCAAAAAAAAGATTTTCTGTTTCTTAAGCACTTTTTTGAAGAAAAAAACAAATGCGAGTAGGGGATGCATTGATAAAAGCAACATATTGCATTGGTTTATTTGCAATTTGTTACCATTCCCTTATTGTTTGTACAGGTAATGATCAAACAAACGTCAACACCACTGATTATACACACATCCACTCACGCATACTTGTATAGTATGGAACCTGATACAAACCTACCAACTGGGGAACATTTTATTTGTTGTTCAATTAGGGTGAAATTTTAAAAATTCACATATTTTGTAGTCCATTATATGAATTTAATGTTGTTAAATTCTTACAATAAACTTTCAAGTATTGCGCAATCAGACTTTTTACATACATACTGGGGAACCACACGTGTATGTCAAAATGGGGAACTACATACACAAACAGCGAACTGTGGAACATTTGAAGAAACTATTAAAGACTAGGTTTACGAACTGTTGTATCATAACGGTTAATTTAGCACCGCGTATGAAGGTCTTTTAATTCAAAGCTCTGTTTATTTTAGTTTCAATACTAAACGAAAGTCACGACGATGATAAAAATTTGAAATAAAAGGTACACGACATTGTATTCATTTGATAACTGTTTTACGAGCAGACCTGTTACTTAAGCCCCTGTCACACCAAACGGCAATGCCATAGCGTTTGTACAGCGTTCTAAAACCATGTCAGCACGCTGTGCCAGTTACAGCGTGTACACAACGTCCTCACAGCGTCCCTACAGCGTCCACACGACGTTCCAACAGCGTCTTTACAGCGTCCATGACGTTTTCACAGCGCGCAAGCAGTTGCTGCAGCGTGTTCACGGCGCGCACACGGCGCGCTCACGGCGCGCACACGGCGCGCACATAGCGTTCTCACGGCGCGCACACAGCGTCCTCACGGCGATTATAGCGTTAAAGATTTTTTACTTATTTTTTTTATTTTGAGTAACCCTATTTTGCTAACATAGTGATATATTTCTACTTTTAGAAGCAATTCTTCATAGGATTTAACAGTTGTTAAAATGTTTAAAGTCACGCAGGACTTGCAACATACATGTATGTAGTAACACACAAATACGAAGTAGTGTATATTGAATAGCTTTTATAATGATGTGTTTTAGTTCAGGTTTATTTTTGTTAAACAACCTATTATTGAAATATTTTTGTTAAACAACCTATTATTGAAATAAGACGAACTATGGTCAAACTCTTAGTTTAGTTAGTTTAAATGAAACTTAAGCCATTTGCATTTATTATAATAAATACTTTATATAATATAATACATTTTATGATTATTTGTTTTATTATCAATATGCATTGCAAACGCCTACTCCAAATGCAGAATTTACATGGCGTTTTTACAGCGTGCAAGTGGCGCGCTCACAACGTGCCCACGGCGTTCTAGAAGACCCCACAGCGTTGCCACAGCGTGCTGTTAAACACGCTGTGGAAACGCCAAGCCGCGTCGTTTGTTTTGAGCATGCTTAAAAAAAACGACGCCGCATGGCGTTCTAGGCGATTGCAAAGCGTTTCCAAAGCGTTTGCACAGCGTTACTGGCGTTTACACAGCACGCACCTCGGCGTTCTGCAATTTTTTAACGCTGTGGGAACGTTATAAGGACGCCACTCTGGTGCGACAGGGATTTAAAGGGCGTGTGAAATCTCTAAGCGTTTTCAATAACAAAGTTAATATTATTTGGAACATTGGCAGACATTAAGGCCTTAATTTACATAACGCTGTTTTTGTCAATATCATTAAATGGTTGGCAACCTGGGTTTTTTTGCCATTATGTTTATCCAAAAAAAAAGAAATAAAAGACCTGGGTATTAGATTCGTCGCATTTTTTAGATTGGAGCAATTTTTGCGCATTTTTAAGCGATCTATCCTAACTTGTTTAAGTTACCATCAAAACATACAAGTTGTATTTTATATAGAACGTACTACATGTATATATAATAATAATAATAATAAAATCTTTATTTAACGAAGGTAGCTTGTTAAAAACATATCAAATACAAACATATAGTGTATGTAATATTGAAACGTCTTTATATACAACAAGGTCTTCAACAAAGCAATGGAAGAATTGATCAGATAATCAGTTAATTGTCTATAACGTGGATATTGTTATGAAAATCACACAACAAAAACTTAAACAAACAAACATATACACATAGCATAAGTGAAATGTTATGTATAATAATTATAAATTTGATTTACAAGTGTTAAAAATAAAACAGAGAAAGCAATCAAACAACAGTCATTCAAATAATTGACATACTAAGTATTCTTAAACTGTTAGACAGACAGACATACGTCATTAAGTAAGATGATGAATGATAAATGAACTGGATTTAAGTTTGAGAGTTTAAATGCGCTTTTAATTTACGCTTAAAGGTATTTATGTTGTTAGATGCTTTAATCGACGGAGGAATTGTGTTCCACACATTTATGCGGGTATAGCTAAAAGTTCGTTTAAAATAGTTAGTATTTGGAATAGTGAATAATTTTAAGTTTCCCTTTCTGTAAGATCTTAAACTGTAGTTGTCATTCAGTGATGGAGATATTAAGTCATAAATATATGGTGGTGTGAGATTGTGAAGTGCTTTAAAGACCATTATCGATGTAAAGTAAACTAAAGTCCACATTGTATGGAAGTATAAGTATTCTCATTATAATTCAATTTACTCCACAATTACTTCTTACTTACAAAACATAGGATGTGACAATGTGTCCATAGCTGTGTCATTAATACAATACATAATGTTCGTGAAAAATACATTTTATATTTCACGATATGTTTTAAGTCATGCTAAAATTATTTATTTCCTAAGAAGTTAAAACCATTGTTTTATATTATGATGATGTTTTTTCACTTAAATATATACATCTATATTTAATGCATTGTTTTTGTCGTAAAATAATTGTGTTTTCGTTTTCGGTTTGTGTGTTTTGTGAATAGGTACCTAGATTCGTCAAACTTGAGTTGACGCTTAACAGAATTCCAATTTGGCATGGCCTTAGGATATGTAGATGATCATGCATGGCTTTACACACTTACTTAATACTTAAGCAGACATTTGTTTTCTGTGTAAAACTATGTAATTATGTGGGCATGTTGATATGGTTCTTGTTAACATTCATATCCAACTGTGTCGTCTTCTGTGCGAAACACCATTGCATGACAAGAAGACAGCCCTCAAACTCAATTTGGAGTAAATAGAATTACATTCGCTTCTCTCATGTGAAATGCAATTATTTGACCATTTGTAGCGAAACGTTGTTTTCCACCAAAACAAACATTTTTTGCTCAAGAAAAACCTTGTTACAGTATTTACATTGTTAGGCTACACTGTTTAAGTGCATTTTAATTACTTTTTTCTTTCTCATCCTTTTCTCTTTCTTTATCTTTAATTTTGTATACACTCTCGACATATAAAGCTATGTAAAATATATGAAGAAAAAGTAAATAAACGGGCTAGGAATTTAGTACCAAAAAGAAAGAAACATCCTTACAAAAAAGGCTTCGAAAGCAATTTAAATACAATATTGGAATAATTATTGCAAATAAACGTAGATTTAGATAAAGCATCGAAAGTGTGAACATTTAGAAATACAAATCAAGTACCTGCTTTAATGAGCAATTGTTAGTTGTTGTTAACACAGAATGTATAGAACGCCGGCTATGTCGAATCTTTTCTACTTTGAATTACACTATATTAACAGACGACAGAGTTCCTGAAAATAAGTTTATTTGTTTAACCTCATTTCTTTGTGTTTACTTAAAAGTGTTGTCACTAATTTTTTAATTTCTTTCTACTTGTATTTTATTTATTTGGTTATCTTTTTTACCACATATTATTGTTACCTTGATACTGACTAATAAAGCACATCAAAGTTTCACTTGATTTATTGTAACTTAATATATGTAGTAAGTAATCCAATAATAACCGTAATAATCCAAAGTGTATAGTAGAAGTAATATTCTAACAGTGACTAGCAGATAAACAGTATCTTAACGAACAGTAGTTTGACAAACCAATACAGTAACACAAATCGTATACAATGAACTTGTACAATATTCGCGTTATTCGCGACACATGGTAAAACTGTATGGCCACTGAATATGCAAATCATACCACGCGAAAGTCACACAAAATTCATATTTAAATAAGCATTACGTAACAAAATCACTGTCTTGTCTTGTTTGTGCTCGTTTGCTTACACGTTCTTTTATAATAAAAAACAAAACCCCGAAATCAACGTTTTTGCCAAATTAAACATGTATTATTGTTCCCTATGAAAGAAGGAAACTTTAAAATGTATGACCTAATTTCGTTTCTAGCATTAAGTTCAATGATTAACGAAAAACAAAGGCATAATGTTGCAAAAGCGAGTTTGTAGCGTTACGCACACACATTGTCAGACATCAAAGCACTGGCAAGGTTTATACATCATCAACTAGTAGTTGGTCTACAAGAAGCTAAAACATTTTATACATTATATGACTTTCCCGATTTTCCTTAAATATTTTTAAAACGTTTTGGTGCAAAATGTCTCTCCCGCTCTACCATGGAAGTCGCGCTCGCTCGTTTTTTCAGCTTTTTGGCTGAGGAACCGATGGTTGTCACCTGTGTATCTAAATAAAAACAACAGAAAACGCATGAAACTGAGAGAAAACCATTAAAGCGTAGCAACACAGCCAGCACCAACCCAAATATTAGCTTCATCTTGAGTTCCTAAATGTATGTTTTTACGGCCAAATTGATTTACATGTTTTTTCAGGGGCTATAAAAAGCTTAAAAGCCACCTGTCATGTTGCAAAATTCTTCCACTACTGTATTTGTTGACAATTGACATAATTTGTTCCACGTTCCGTGTTTTCGTTCCATTTTTGTTTGGGGCCTTAAATCGGTGACTGTAGCCGCAAAAAAAACCTGGCTGGATAAAAGGTTAAAACTACTCTTTTACAGGTTTCATTTGACACAAGGAAGTCCTTTTTGTTTTAACAGAACCGCATATAATTTATATTTTTATAACATATATATTACCCTGTAAGTAGACATTTAACACTTGAAGGTCGCCAGGTTTGCGTTGTTAGCATACCATTTACTTGGCAGATTTATTAAACAGCATTTAAATTTAGAATAAACATCCTGTAAGATTGTAGGTCGTTTGTATTCACTTGAAGGCGGCCGATATATTTCACGTGATATAAAAAAAACAAATATCCTTAAACATAAGTTAAGCAGCAAAAAAATTGTTTAATGTGTGTTATTTATGAGCTAACAATAATTAAACAGACGCCTTGTTGTAGAAAAATGGGATCACGGCTATCTCTAAAAAAATTACAAAATGTGGCAGGTTTTTCTTTTGCGAAACTCACATTGGGTCAACACATTCAGGACAATGCCCAATTTCTGCTTAAAGTTGCTAGTTCTGTATATTGATATCTTTTTATCGTATTTTAATGTTGAGTACACTAAATGAGTTAACATTGCAAAAGGAATTGCAAAATTTTGTGACAAATAATGTGTTTTGGACAAAAAAAGTAAAAACAACAAAACACAAGTTCAAACAAAAAAGTTCTTGCCAGAGCCGGGAACTGCACCCGGGACCTATGGCACAGCAGTCAGATGCGTTACCTCTGGACCACTGAGACAACTGAGCGTATCGATTATTATTCCAAAAATAAATAAAGAAAGCCGAATGTGCGGGCCACACTCTTTCAACATTTTTCTGTTATGTTTTAACATGCACGAAAAAATATATTTGGTAGTTTTTCATATTTCTGGGAGTAAATTTCATTGATTAAATATGGTTAAAATGTAGGATGTTAACAATTCTGGCAAAAAGATGCAGCCATAGCATCTTTTAAAAATACTTGCCAATTTCCGGTAAACGACATAGAACTCTGAGGATCTTCTTAATTTAGATTTTAATTCATATTAGGTGTATATTCTCATATTTACTTTATTTGTGCTTGTAGTTCTAAATTTGTACAATAGGCCACCTTCTTATGTTTAATAAATACTGAATGTTCAAACCTACAGGTAACGAAAATGGATCCTTGTTTTTGTTACAACCCAAAGTGGACAGGCACATGATTGCCAGTTTTATAGTTTGCTAAAACCATAAATGTTGTTATTTTGTTTGCATATTAGGCGTAAAAATGTTCTTTGTTTCCACTAACATCGCCAAAAAAATTCGGTACGGTCGGTCGGCATAACTTTACTTTACAGTTACTCATTTTTATATTGTAAACATGTTCATTTTTGTTATTTTTACTATAACTGATTTAAAAAGGAAGTTAAACACCATTATCTTGATGAATTGGCAACAAAACTGCAATAAATTGAAAAAAATCTTAAAATTATGTTTAATTAGGACTTTTTTCTGAAATTGAGCTGAAAAAAACTTTAGGTCGGCATGAACAACTAGGGTCGGTCGGGTTAGTGGAAACAAACAACTTTTTTTCTACGTTTTACATAGTATTGTCCCCATGTAAAACTAGTAATGTCTGTATGTAAAACTAATATTGCCACATGTACATTTAAAACAAATGTACAGGCACGCAGAGAAAGCAACTGTAAAAACGTGCAATCTATACATTTATAAACAAAATATTAATGCTTTTTGCGTTAACGTACCACATATAAACTACAATTTGAGCATGAAATACAAAATTATTGTTAATATTTTACGTATAATTTTCTGGCTTTAAATTTGGATTTAAGAAATCTCCTCGTCTTCCCTTATTTGCGACTTGTATAATTATATCGTAAATAGTCACTTTGCAGGCGTACAGGCATACAAAACAAATAAGTTAACGACATTTAAGGCCGCGTGTACATCACACTTCGCTTGCACAGTGTATAAATCAAAATCTTCAATAAACAATCTTCAAGTCTTCCTGTTTTATCAAACAATCCAATGGAGAAATTATTACGTCTTATATAGTTATTGATAACAAAAGATTGTATTTTTATCTTGTTCCTTAGCCAGAACCGAAAACAAAACGTTTGGTGACTGTCAAAAATGGACTTCTTTATTCACCTTGGACTCGTTGTCTTGACAATTTGTTCAGGTAAAACAAATCAGATCATTTTTGTTTGTTTTACACACAGCTAATTGTGTTTAAAATTTATTTAGCTAACACTCGACTACTCGATTTTTAAAAAGGTTATTTACCCGATTTGTCCATAAGCCATTTACTCTGTTTGTCAAAAAGTTATTTACTCGATTTGTCAATTAGTTATTTACTCGATTTGTCAATAAGTTATATAAATAACTCGATTTGTCAATTAGTTATTTACTCGATGTGTCAATTAGTTATTTACTCGATTTGTCAATACATTTTTTTGCAATACGGTGTTTTTATTTATGATGTTCAGGTTTTTACAAAGTGGATTCTGCTTGTTGGGAGGATGATCGCTACATTTATACATGCAATGAGGGGTACTGGTGTTGTGGCGAAAAATGCTGGTAAGATAACATTTCCTTTTAACATGACCATATGAGTTGAACTTCGTCATACTCGTACAGTGTCTCATTTTGTTAGTTAGTTTTATTTTAGTTCATACAAGTAAGTTTTTAATAACAAGTTATCATTGTTTTATTTTAGCTTAGCAATCAAGTTTTCATTTTAAAAACAATTAATCATTTCTTAACAAGGATCATAACTACATATTTAACGAACTTGAACATTGTTTAATCTACTGCGTGTGTGACTTTTCTTTTAAAAAAATAAAACATTCTTGAATTCAAACAGTAATATAATATTAAAGTGTGTTTTTGTATTCTGAAGATTTTTTGTTGTTCATGTTGTTGATGTCGTTGTTGCTTTGTTTTGTTTCAATCGAGTCCGAGCTGGTTCGGTGTTTGTGCGTCCGTCCGTCCATACGTGCGTTCGTCGAGCGTCCGTCCGTCCATCCGTGCGTGCGTTGTGCGTCCGGATTAAGGTTTCCTGGGACGTTACTTTATAATGAGTTGACAGATGTTACTAGTACTTGGTACACGTGTTGACCTTACGGAGTGTCTTGCGCAATATCCATTTTGATACCTCGTAAGATGTTATAAAATTTGGTCAAAATACTGTTTGTCTAGACTCTGACTTCATAATGGGTTGCACTAGCGGATCCAGGGGAGGGGTGCACCCGGCGCGCGCGCACCTACCCCCTAACGGCCACGTACCTATGATTTGTTATGCCCAAAACGCTAATTTTTCTCCTTTTTTTCTTCACTCGGTTTGCTCGCGATTAATTTTAAACATAATTTTAATAGAAATATGGCCAAAACACGCTAAAAAGGTGACTTTTCAACACTATTAATGATTTTCTGGTCCGTTGACATATGCAATCTTTTTCTAATACGTTTAGGCGACGTGTTCCCGGAGCAAATTTATCATACTTGAATTAGTAACTGATCAGTAGCCTACTATATTAAGAGAAAATGGCTAATAAACATACACTTATGTCATAACCCAATCACCGCTCAAGTTATGTGACTGCTGGATATTGAATTAATATTTCTAGCAACCGTTTTATTGACATTGCGCTGTTGTTATCAACTGTCTATTTGGTCAAACATCTCACACAAGTCGGATGAACGACACGTTGTCAGGCTGGCTCACTTGGTAAAACAGCGGTCCGGTGCTCCAAACCTTTGGCTTCGAGTTCCACTTCAGACACACACTCCTGCCCTCTCCCCCTATTGCTATATTATGACGTACTAAACAAATACTGTTATGTCAAAGCGCGCAATTGCTTGTAAGTGTTTCACATTATTTTTGTTTGTTACAGTGGTATGTCCGTCAGGGCATGGGTTGGAATTGCCTTTTTAGCACTTGGTGTTCTTTTCGCCATCTGCGCGGGAATATGTGCTGCCGTTGAAAAGTGTTGTAAACGCTTTGCCAGGGTAAACCCACAAGAAAATGGCGGTAACACTCGTTTTTGATTTTCTGTCATTTGAAATTCGTTTTTCATCATACCTTAATAGAGATTGCGCGTTATACTTGAATGTTTACACATTATGTAGAAATAAAACTCACATCTTCGGTTTACCATTCTTACGATCTATCGCGATTAAAGAAACAATAATATGTGGAGTTTTCTAGAATTTACTGGTTAATTAAAGCCATAAATGAAATTCCATTTTTGGTATTTAGTTGTATTTACAGGTCAACCTCAAGCTGTTTCTTGGAATCCTCCTACACGCATAGGAGTACGTCCAGTTCAATAGACGGGAACATGACCAAATACAACTTTGTTTATGTGCGTCGACTATTTTTAAAAGTTTTTAAGTGTTGGTTTTGTGATTTTTTATTTCTTTGCTTTGAAGAATAAATTGTTCCGCAATTGTGTCATGTGCTCAGGAAAATATTGTAAAACCTTTAAAATATTACTCAAATATTTAATTAACGACGCTCTCATTAAGTGAAGTAGGCTGTATATGAATTCTACAGATTGCGTCCCGCCCTATCCAAGTCCGTTTTGTTCCGTCACTTAACATTAATTATTGTTGTCAAACTTGCCTGTAGGGGAATTCATCACATTCTGGGCCAAGACTGTTTTTTTGTTGTGTTTTTCACAAGCAATGTAACTTTTCGACAGTTTTAAGGAATTTGATCTTATATTTCAAAGACTAGCATTCATTATCACTATCAAGGATTTTTAAAATAGATTTAATTGATAACACTATATAATATTTGTGATGTATGAAGCCGATCCCATCCAATCCTATGTGTTTTCATATTCGTTTATTGTATAAAACACCATAATACTCTTAAAAGCAAACAGAAACTGGTATATAATACAATGTGATACAATCCAACAGGATTATGTTTAAAATGCATATAAAATATTAATGGATTTTAACTGAAACACACAGTTATTCTATTCACTAGGCGTAATAAAGAACCTATTTTGACGAACTTTGATTTACACATGCAAACAAAATACACGAAAATATTGTTAATGCAAAAACACACAACTTTTATTTGAATTCGGGTTCGTATAAATGGTAAGACATTGGAAATTTAAAATCATATCGAGTTTGAAAAAATGCTTTACAAAATAAATTCCATATTATTGTCCAACATCCAATGATTTTTAAAACAAAACTATTTTCCAAATTACACCACCGGGTGGACAGACGCGTCTGATGGGTCGGAAGGCTGGCTCATATCAGCCCCGACTGTGTCCCTGTTGTGTGTGACTGGGGGTGGATTCAAAGGCGGCAGCACTAACCGACTTGGT
>Ga0224511_10002358_pt1 | contig 12658 bp, 10 predicted proteins | sample SF_May12_sed_USG_2_FD_169988 | JGI IMG/M metagenome (GOLD analysis project Ga0224511, IMG submission 169988) | Sediment microbial communities from San Francisco Bay, California, United States - SF_May12_sed_USGS_8_1 | ecosystem: Environmental > Aquatic > Marine > Sediment | place: USA... | reverse complement strand
TCATTGCTTCGATGAAATTTTAGTCGGATGGCTACATCGACCGACAAGGAAAGACATTAAAACCCTCAGCTTATGCAGAGCTGTCCTCCTTTTTTGCAAATTGTTAGTCGACTCTATTAAAACATTTACTCAGGTCAGCCAGGGGAGAGATGAATCACATTAAGACACTGCCTCTGATGCTCAGCACAATGTCCTTAAAGATCCCCTCTCTGTTTGGTTATTTAAAGTACCCATTAGATAGAATGATGGTAGCATTGCTAGTGGAGACAGGTACCGGAGCAGTAGCCGAGTCGCTTTCATATACTAGGAGAGCGGTAGAGCTACGCTCAAATCTGAGAGTGGGCATTAGGGAATCAAGAAATATGACTCGGACCAGGGCCGTTGTGTGTGTGTTAAGACTTTCCATTTCCCACTTGATTTTTTCACCCATTGTCCATCCGCGACTGCAAGCCCAGCGCTTTTGGCACTGGGCTTATCCCACTATCCTTTAGACAAAGGCAAACACTGTCATAGGTGTATACAGAAGGAAACACGTTGAATGAATATGTTTTTTCAGCCATCATCTGTCCATGGTTGAACTTCGGCTTTCCTCCTCGATGTCCGCCGGTTGGGTGGTGCCATTTAGGGGAGATTAATCAATTTTCTGCTGCATTGGGTCAGAACAGGTTGGCAGAACGCAATCACAGGGAAAAATCCCTTGAAATACTCTGCCAAGGCCAGGAATTGAACCAGGACTATGGACAGAACAGCACTGAGAAACATCCATTCCCCCCCAGCTACCTCAGTTGGTGGAAGCTCAGATTTGCAATCTATAGATTGCAGGTTTGAGCCTCACTGCCGGCGGGATATTTTTTATGATATTGCCCTTTAGCAAGCCTTTCAATCCAAATTGCTAACGTGGATTCAGATCACCACAGCAAAGAAATTGGGGTCCCAACTAGTGGACAAGGCTCAAATCTTCTCAAGAAGGGTAGTCGAGTTTCGGCAGCTCTGCCATGCGCGATGATGACGATGACGATGATGACGATGACGATGATGACGATGACGATGATGGATGATGACTGAGATATCATGATTGATTGTTGTAGTTGAGGGATATTGTTCTGGAATTACACGCGGATCGCACACTATCTCGCTCTATATCACTCGCTGCCCTCAGGCTTACAATGGTAATCCAATCGGTGATGCTCAGACTGGATACAATGGCAACCGAAATCGCATTCTCGTAGAGGAGATTAAACTGGGCACCGATGTGGTGGCAGGTATGTTACCAACTTCTTTACTCAAGCACTATATCTCACCCTAGATGTCCTCTTGTTTGTCCTAATAAATTGATGTTCTCAGCTGGAATAAACCACATTAACTGAAAGAGATTAACAGATATCATTACTAATAATAATAATTTCAGTTCAATTCAACCAGTTTGTATGTCATTTTTGTAATTTAGCTGAACCAATAGTTCAAGTCGGTACTGACAATGAAGTTTACATATGAATAGTGACCTGCAGAGGTCATACTAAGGAACTCATAAAGTTCAAGGTCTTTCCACACTCAAGTTTACACTCTACTGACCGTAAATCACAGCGTAACAGACTGTTTTAGTCGAAAATGGTAGCTACACATTCGGATTTTCTTTTAACCAACTCATACGCCCTAAAAAACTGAAGTGTGGCCTTTAACCTAGGAGAATTGTGGGCTATACAATAAAAAGCCTAGTGGTAACACGTTCTGTTGTCTGTTACAGTGCGAGGACCAGACAATAAAATGTATAGAATACCTCAATTCAACTACCACTTCTGGGCGTGGGCACCAGTCAATAGTGATACCGATGTGGGCGAGATTCTGGTGAGTGATAATTCAATGATATTGTTATTTATTGTTTTGAGTTAGGAGTTAATTCTCACGATTGCAGCCCACAGCTCTACCACTTACAAACTAGGCGATAGATCAAAAGGCAAAACCAAACTGCCGGCCCTGCGGTTCGAACACGACACAGAGAGGTAACAAGTGTAAATCCTATGATGCTGGTGTAATACTGTGATGTCATGATGCTGTCTGTCACTTGCAGTAGAGTGAAGGGCAGTGGACAAGTGGTTGAAGTGCACTTACCAGCAGTTCTTCAGAGCAGAGAAAGGCGTTATAAGAGAGAGGAGTGGGGGCCTTTCTCAGTTACACCATTGCTGGTACAACTTTTCTTGCTAACGGCGACTTCGCTGGTGGCCATTGGCTATGGGACAGCATTTACCTTTCTTTTTACTTGCAGTCAATGACTTATACGAAGAAATACGAGACAAGCGGAATTCGCGTGGTTTACAGTGGGGATCAGCGAGGCTTTGGGGTGGGAGCCGGGTCGGGCTATAGTTCCTGCACCCAGCATCACTTCACCTTTAATGAATATCCATGCGCTGTCCCCGGACCAATTGAAGGCATTGTTAATCTTAACTCGATAACCAACGTACACAGACCGAGTATAAGTAAGTATCCGCTTACCTAATTCAGTAGTTAGGGCTACTGAGTAATATGGAGTATAGGTTTCCAGTTTATTTATATATATTTCACATGCCATCTGTGATTTGTCGTAATGTTGCCATGTGTCACTATCAAGTCGCATGTACTATTTCAGTTGATGGAATCTGTGAAGAAATCCCAGCCGGCACTGTTACCATCACCGTAAGCGCCGGTTTGTGTAAGGGACAAACGATCGCGGGAGAAAGCTATTTGGGTTGGAACAGTTGGCTAAATGTTCTCGCCGCGGAAACCTTTGTTGATAGAGAAATCCTCTAAATATGCGCCTTTTATCCTGTTGAGAGTGTTCTACGACAGCAGATTTTAGTCTGCCCTAATCTCTTGGATTAGGGGTAACCTCTTTGTATGTTTTCAACAATTTCAAAATATAATTTTGACTCAATGCGGAGCTTGGCTGTTTTTGTGCCACTATCCGCATTATGCATGCATGCAGACTTAAATAAATCAGACCTTATGAATATTACACTGTTATGTGACGACAACAGGGTTGTGAAAAAATTCCTATGTGATGTGCCCTCAAAACTTTTCGCATTAAAATGACTCAGCTCAGAGGCATGCAGAGATGACAACAGAATTAAAGCGAAACTCCAGTTTAGTGGAAAAAGGTCCTGAGATTCATAGCGAGCTGGAAAAATTCGGTATGTAGATAAGGGTTAAACCAATCACATAGTTGACTCAAACGGTTAGTCAATGTACCAGTTTAGCAGAGGGAAGATTAAATTGAATTAACTAATATATGAGTTCAGCACTAGTCTGTTTCTGTAGGTAGCGATAAGGTAGCTTGGTAAGCACGCTGAGAGCAATCAATTTCGTTCAATTGAGAAGACGTGTGCAACAGCCGAGACACAGTTTGGGCAAACATGTGATACCCATCCCGCAAATTTGCCATCATGTGACAACCCTTTTGAATAATGCCTGGTGTAATGAATTAGAAAGCTTGACCTGCCTACCTATGTGGGATGCATCATCACGCATGTCTTATTGCAGTGGAGGCAAGGCAGGGGGATACAGGGGGGGGGAGCATATTCCAAGTATCTCTTTTACCCATTTTTATTCAAACATTTCCTATTCACACGAGTCTATCTCCCTAATAAACCCTTAACTGGCTGGCCCACTGCGGCTCATGCTGACTTCTAATGGCTGCCCGACCATGAATTGTACACTTAATCCACTGGAAGGCAGAGAGTTGGTTATATTGCCAGAAAATAAATCAATTAGTTTCACTAATACTTCTTCCGGCCAAGTGCCTTGGTTTGCGTCTATTCTTTAGTCAAAATTCATACTTTGTTTGTATCAATTGTCTGATGTAATGCGTTGATTATTGGAAAGTAGCGTTTGAGCTGATACAATAAAAAAAACTATATATTTAAGTTTGCTGATCACGTCAGTGTGTTTGTGTTCCATAAAATGACCTGTAACAAATTTAGCCTAAATATAGACCAATGACGGTAACGCTCTACCACTGAGCTTTATCGCCGGCTACCTCGCAGCCACTTCCCTACGCGCGCATTGGCTAAGGAACAATGTTAACCTATTTAGCAACTAGTTAAGTAAAAATCTTTGCAGGGTTAATAAGTAGGACTTTTATTTAAGTTTGAAGCAATATACCTCAATTCTTCCAATAACAGCACACTGCTATCATTGACGGACGGACGTATTTAGTTTAAAAAGCTAACTATAAATATCAGTGTAAAAACCAGTTGTACACTGGGTTCAAGGGACATTATGTACAAATAAATACCATCAAAATATAGGGAATACATGGCTAAAATTAATAACCAACAGAAAACAGCGCGAGAAGGGGAAAAAGGAATTCACGGTCTGGGGAAAACTTTAGTGACAGTTACCGAATTGTCATAACTAAAACTTTCTTTGGTATTTATTGGCCTCCTTGTTAGGTAGTAGATGATTAAATGCGGCAGTTAGTCGACTGCTTTGGAATGCTGGGATGTAGTAGCCAGGATTACGCGAGGCTTGATGCATCATTCTACTTGCCACCTCGGCTTCTCGCATCGCCGGTCCTACGTAAGGCTTATTCTCATATTTGTGGCGAGCAATCTCCCTGAGCAAATTAGCTTCCTGAGATCCTCTCTGAAACAAAGATGAGGGATGAATTGACCTATCTGAAACAAAGATGGCCGATGGCAAAATCTCTCAAGAAACAAAGATGGCCCATGACAAAATTGGATCACAAAATGTTCGCTTGTTTTATATTATGGTCTTGTATTATAATGAGATCTATACACGGGTCAGGGACATGTTCAAATCCAGACCATTTCATTTTGCGTTGATGGCATAGCCAAGTGCTCACAGCACGTTTCCACTGGTGCGTATTGAATGAGGGAATAACTCTAAAATGTCACCTATGATGAAAATGTCAGGTAAGTGTTTGTGCTACCCTGTGTGATACGCTTACATACAGTATGCCTCTGTGCCCGTAGACTTCCGTCTGTTCGACTGTCAATGAACTGATTGGTTGACCAAAATTATTTAACATAGACTGCTGATTAACTAAATTGAGACAGGATGACAGAGCAATAGCTCAGTAGATACAGAGCCCAAGAAAAGGGAGAGCTAAATAATAAGTCACACTAGTTATGTGTGACCACGAATAATTGCTAAGAGTGGGGAGGAGTTATCAGATTATAATTTAAAAATCATGTGGCCATCAGAAATTGGATGGAGACAAGATCGGAAAATCCACCCGCAGTTTCCCCTGCAGCTACACTTGCAGACAGTCTCACCTGCAGTTACACTTGCAGACAGTCTCTCCTGCAGTTACATGTACCCACCTGTTTGACGAGGTTATAGAAGATGCCTTTTTCATTCTGTAGCAGCATGTGAGGAGGGTCTAACTCTTTAATCTTCCCACCCTCCATCACCATAATACGATCAGCGTCGATGACGGTTTTCAGCCGGCGAGCGATCGTGATAACGGTACACTGCTCAAAGTTACGCTTGACTATCTTCTGCAGTAATGCGGCTGATCTACAAGAGAAGATAACTTCTATTTACATAAATCCACTTATACTGATTACAACATAGGGAAAAAGAGCCAGAATAACTCAGCTGGTAAAAAGCCCGGATTCGCAATCTATAGATCGGTTCAAGCCTCACTGCCTGCAGAGTGTTTTTCTGGTATGGGCCTTTAGCAAGCCTCTCGCCCCAAGTTGCTAGCTTCAGAACACCACTGTAAAAATAATGAAGGTCCCAACCAGTGGATAAGGGTCAAGATCACTCCACGGTTGTCAAAGATCCACCTCAACCTTCCTGATGAGAGTAGCCGAGTTTCGGAGGGTGATGTGTAAACTGATTTTGGTTGACTGACCCCCAACCTAGAGCGACGATACTGAACTGTACGTGGTGCTCCGCGCTAAGCCGTAGCTGGTGAAAAATAAATATCTAAACCGGCAGCTTTGCCATACACGAGAAGACAATACAGGGGAGAGGCTTTTTCTGAGATGTTAGGGAGTTCAGCTCAGCAGCCCTATTGGGTGGGTTTATGTGTTATGTGAGCGTTGGCCAGTTTAAATCAAATTAGATCTGGTAGTGATGGGAGGTACCTACTACCCAAGTTTAGCAACTAGCATGATACGGTATTGGCTCATAAGTGCAGTATGAGAGGCTGTGCTGTGACGGAGTCCCAGCTAGTTACTGTGTGATGGAGTTACAGCTCTGATTGAGTCACAGCTAGTTACTGTGTGACTGGGATTACAGCTCTGACTGAGTCATAGCTGGTAAGTTACTGTGTGACTGAGTCACAGCTCTGACTGAGACACAGCTAGTTACTGTGTGACTGAATCACAGCTCTGACAGAGTGAAAGCTAGTCACAGTGTGAGTGAATACCCACCTCGGGTCAACGTTGTCCATTGTTTCCTCGATGATGAGGATTTTTGGGTCTGGTTTTAGCAGAACTCGTGCCAAACAGAGCAGCTGCTTTTGGCCAATCGTCAGTTGAGGCAGCAGATGGGCCATGTCGGCGTACAGCCTACCAGGCAACCCCTCGACTTTATGCTTCAGATTCACCTACAACACGGCATCGCGTCAGGCGAGACATTCTTAAAAATCATAGCATACATTCCAACACAACAGCGGCATACTGATCAGACTGCACAATCTATTACTACCAAACTGGGGTACTTTCTTCCACAGAAGGCTTTGTTGTAGCCCATTCTCAGATTCAACTGAGTGCGCTCAAAGAATTTATTTAATTATTTAATTATAATGGGTGATTATTCTCTGAAGTAATTCCGTGTCTCCATGACAGAACAGCTGTCAGGAGTGGTCTAGAAATCGGCCACTTTAGTCCATCTGACTCAGCGTCCGGGGTGAGTCTTTAAAAAAAGTTTACACCTGTGTGACCCATAGAGAAGGTAACTCTATGTGTAGACCTCCTTAATTAAAGTTTTTGCGCGAACTGGGAATAGAACCAGCGACCCCGGGCACATCGCTCAGTACACTATCCACTCAGCTACCCCTTGATGATGAGCCTGACAGAAGCTATCTGTCCTTACCTCTTCGAGAATTCTCCATAGCTCTGCGTCTGGGGCTTTATTATTGAGATCGAGGTTCTGGCGTAGACTGCCAGTAAATAGCGGCGCATCTTCTGGCACCACCATTATTTTCTCTCTCAGCTCCTACAAGCCAATACAGAGAATTATCATCAGAATATGCTCACCACATAATAGTTTGTATTAATTTAAACTCCATACCACTCCTTTATGGTATGACATCTCCACTGTTCGCAAATCGTCTCAAGAGATGCACCTCCCGGTGTTATTGAAAATGACCATAGGATGCGTCAATACCTAGGTGTTTCTGTCTGTTCTCTTGGTACCTAGTTACTCTGCTCCATTATCCTGGTCCCTAGATGTTATAACGCACTTAGCTGAAACTGCCCAATATCTTGGTTCAAAGGCATTTACTGTTCAATACCTTGGTCTCGAACTGCTATTGTCTATAATTTTGGTCCCTAGGCCTTACTGCCCATAACTTTGGTCCTAACTGTATCTGTCCATTAACTTGGTATCAAGCAGTTACTGTCCACTAGCTTGGTCCCCAGACCTTGCAACTCATTACCTTCAGGCTGAAGGTGGCTGTGTCTATTCCGTCAATTCTGATGACTCCGTGTGGCTCATAGAGACGCAAAATGGCTGCCACCATGGAGTGCTTACCGGCTCCTGTTCGCCCAACAACTCCAACCTACAGCAGAATGAGGAGAGATGGGTCTATAGTCGTAGCTGCCAGACCTGTGACCACATTTAGCACTAACTTAAACCGGCCCCAGCTACTTGAAAATTATTGTGAAACACTGTAAAACCCCTCTGACTCACTGCAAGGGTGGAAGGGGGTGCAAATCTCGTAGATTGCTAATAGCACATACAGCAACTCACTGCGCTGAGACATGGTTCATATGCAGCCTCAGCTACTAGCCCATTTTTTGAAAGTCACCCCAATCCTGACAAGGTTGGGCAGCCCTGGTATAGTCCATTAGACCCGTAACCATGTTGATGATGGGGGGCTGTGGGCAGAAGCTGTTTTGCTTTGTATTCCTCATATCCTTTCAATGGGCAATTTACGACTTGGCGGCCACCATCTTCTCTCCAAGGGCTTGTGTGATAGCTATGGCCGAAAGACATCAAGAAATGAGAACGCACCTTCAGTGCTCAAAATACTTTACCTGACCAAAAGGTACCTGGTACTCAAAGATTGGCTTTGGGTAGTAGTTTGAGGCTTGTGTATGTTTTGAGTTAGGAATAAAGTAAGGATCCCATATTAACAACAGGAAAACATATATAACCGAATATGACAATATAAACCATATATAATCATGCATACTTTCTCATAGGCTCTGAAGCAGCAGTAGATATTTCTGAGTGCTCGAACTCCTGTATCGGGGTAAGTGAGGGACACGGACTCAAACGTGATAATTCCATAAGTCGGCCATTCTGACGGTGCCTCCGAGTTGGTCGAACCGGTTGAGCCCGGATAGCTCTCGGGTTTCATTTGCCCGTAATCCAGTATTCGCTGCACAGCAGCCATTTGGAAATCTGTCTCAACCGAATTGCGGACGGTAGTCTGAAATGTCCACATTAGATTCACTGCATAGACGAGAGATAGGCAGAGGCACGTCTTCTCAATCTCACCGCGATCTGAAAGACAAACAGTCGGCCATCACACCCGGCCAGCAATATTCGTGTTTTGACATTCCATAGCCATAGTTAGTAAGGTAGAGCAGTTTTGTTTTATGCGCCTTTGGGTATCAAAACTTGATTTAGAAAAGGGTACCAGGGCAAATGGTAGAGAAATCCCGTACAACTAGACCAGGAGGGGTAAAGTTAGTTTCTCTTCCTGTTCATATCTGTCAGTGATTCTCAGTCAGTCAGTCAGTGATTCTCAGTCAGTCAGTGATTCTCAGTCAGTCAGTCAGTCAGTCAGTCAGTCAGTCAGTCAGTCAGTCAGTCAGTCAGTCAGTCAGTCAGTCAGTCAGTTAGTCAGTATACAGCAGATACACAGCTGCATTGGGTTTGGGAGTACCTGTGAGAGGTTGGTCTGACACCAGCACAGATATCAGGGCCAGAGCGGCCACAAAGATGATGCTGAATATATCGAGTAGCAGAGCGAACCAGCGATTGGTGGCAATGTATGTATAGCAGGCGGCCGTGTGCCTGTCCTGGGCTGTATCGAATCCGTTTAGGAACCTGATCTCCGAGCCGAGTGCTCTGATCGTCCAGAGGCCTTCCAGAGTCGTGGACAGATGGTTAAATACGGGGAATCGAGCTGAAACGAGACCAAACGGTGATGCAAACGAAGTCGATGGAGATCAACTGGGGTCAATTAGGAATGATGTTGACATATAAACTAGAATTTTTCCTTGTTCATACTCAGCATTGATGGTTGCTACTAATTTACTATGCAGAACAATGCACTCCTGAGATGCTTTTGTACTTCTCAGTCAGAAAACTAGTCTGGGAACTATCTGCGATGCCCAGGACAACCAGAATATGGTAAGTTTGAACTTAGATCCGCGAGATCGCAGAATCGGTGTTAAAGATCAACCATAACAGTTAAATGATAGGGTCTACTCGGCTGCGGGTCCATCCTGAGGCTTATCGAAGAGGTAAGAGCTAGGGGTCATTATGTGAGACGCTCATTCTTAGAGCGGGTCCTCAGCATAACAAGGACTTGAACCCAGGATCTTTCAATCTTCAGTCGAGCTCTATATAGCTGTTGGTTCGGTCCTTGTCCTAGGTTCACATGGAGCCTTTATCAGAGCTGAAGAGCGGATAAAGGCAGGATATCGATTGTTACACATTTTGAGTACCATCCCACGGCAGATGTACTCACAGTTATTCTCTATCTTCTTGATGTCACGAGCTGATTGACAGTAATAGAATCGCACAAACACAAACAATCCAACTATCGGCAGCAGTATAATCCCCATCCAGAAGTTTCCGGCACACGCCATCGTAAGCGTGGCTGCTATAGTGCCAAATGTCTGTAAGCAAACAAAAGAAATCTCAATTCCAACAATCTGGAAATGTGACAAATGCTAATGGGAGTTGCTCTTTTCTTTGGCATCATAGCTCGGAGTTGTCCTCCGGCCTCGGGTCATACGCGGGGCTGTCCTCTCATTCAATGAGGTTGTGAGAGTTGTCCATAACCTGTCATCCAATAATCTTACCATGATGGTATCAAATATGGTGGCCGGCAGAAGGTCATCTGTCTGCACGATATCCTGGGAGAATCTCTTCAGGATCTCACTGACTGGCTCCTTCTGAATCTCAGACATCGGCGCACGAATCACCGACTACAATCACAAAACGAGGTAAAATGTGACGAAAGCTGATAACGGTATAGCTCAGTGGAATATTGGGGTAGCTCAGCGGTAGAGCGCTGGGCTTGCAACCGTGAGCATGCTTCAGTTGTGAGGATCAGGTCTTCACAATAATCCTAACTGAAAAGAAGTCTCGCTATAAGATGGAGCATTGAAACCAACACGGCGAATTCACCAAAACAGTGAAAAGGCCAAATGAGAAATTAAACAAAACTGACACCGATGGTAACAACAGGTATACCACTACAATCATGCTATGACAAGGGCCTAGATGTGGGTAGCGGGGGAATAAACATAGCAGAGCAATGAGATGCATGATGCCCCAAGGGTGTCGAATGCATAATAATGAGTCGTACGGCTTAAAATGTGTGAGCCGGCCTAGCTTGATAGCTTACTGGCTAGAGTGGTTTGGTCAAGATCGAAAGATCCTCGGTTAAAGTACTAGTCATGCTTAATGCCTACTATGAGAATGAGCTCTCACATAATTCCTAGCTCCTACTGCTCCAACAAGCCCTAGGCTCAGGGGATCATTAAAAACGATGGCTAGGTGTCTGAGTAAAAAAATAAAATTGATAGCGCACTAGGCAGATGGCCGGAGAACTCCAAGCATGGCTACGTTTTGCGCTCTCGCAGTCTCTGCAATGTTCTAAGGGTAACTAACACTAGCCTACAAAAAACTTTGAAATACTGACCCGGAATAGTTCAGCGTGCAAACTTTTGGAGGCCGATATAGCCCCCTGGAAGAAAACAATTCCAGTGATGAGAGAGAAGATCACACAAGTCAAGGACACACCGAAGTAGATGAAGAGGTATGTTGAGTTCTGTTGCCTACTCAGATCAGCCAATAGGTCCGCCCTGAAAGCCAGATGGTTGATGTTATGTGGTTCTGCAATTAAATTCAGTGGGAAAGAGTGGGTGGAAACCAAGAAACACATGGTTACTGGTCGATTAGTCGCTACCCCTAACCAAGTCGTCTGCGAAGCAGTAACAATTAGTCGCTACCCCCAACCAAGTCACTTATGAAGCAGTAATGATTAATCGCGACCCCCAACCAAGTCGTCTGTGAAGCAGTAACGATTAGTCGACCGGAAAATTTACTATTCCGGCAGTACCTAAACTGGAGTTGTCAGCTTCTGCTCGTTGTTTCAATTAACCCTCTGAGACACATCTGACGATTGGGGAGAGAAATGGAGACTAACCAGTAGATGAGCAGCCAATCACTAATCACGTACGTGGCCATTGACAAAAACCACAGAAGGACCACAGCGAATATGACAACCCCTCCTCCAGCGAGGTGGATATACTCTCGATAAACGTTCCATGGAGTACCCGAGTTCTGGCGTCCGGTCTTATCATTGATGAGCAGACTATGCAGAGATTTAGCCTGAAATCAAAAAGAGGGTGACTGTGATTTTCAGTTCAAAGAATGTGCAAAAAACAGGAAAACATGAGCATCGTTATAGAGGTTAAGCCACGGCCAAAAGCGTCTTCACTTGTTTTCAAATTCTGAAGCCTACCATGAACAAATATGCCCAATACCTAGCTCAAATGGAAGTTTAGATATAGCCCTATCCAATGAGCATACTTAGAACCCTTGGTGATGCATTTTTCAGGGCGTAGACGCAACAGAATTGGCCTCGAGATATGAAAGTAACACAAGGCTGTTGGTGTTTGCATTGATTTCTCGGCATACGCACTGATGTTTGGAGAAATCTCTTGCAGGCGCATACTGGACTTGCAGTTACACTAGTCTGAATAGAGAAAATGCGTAACAAAATATATAGAAATAGGGTTTCAGAGTGCAGTTTTTCACATTTGTCAGCAAGCATTAGTGCCATTTTTGTGCAATGATAGAGGCCTAAACACAACAGCCTCTATTTAGGGCTATGGACAATCTGGCAAAGCATTTTAGTGATTAGAGCCTATCTTCTTTCTATTTGGCCCATTCAGGCCGTAGTTATTCGACTAACCGATATTTGCTTTTTGGAAAAAGACCACTCGCTATCGCTGCAATTAATGCTGAATTTCCTCCCTTTAAGAATGGGAACACAATTCCAAAAGTGCGTCTACCCTCGACTGTGGTCTAACCCCATTTACATATGAGTTAGCATATAGGGACATCTATAGAATTACTAGACATTTTAGTGCCGTTGTTTGTGTGATTATCAGTTCATCCCTCAACTCAACAGCTCGACACTTTGACCGAGTAGTGCAAGTGTGACTTCTAACATTTTTCAATAAACAATTACGGCCAGTATTACCCTGTTTGATTGCAAGTCATGGTGAGTCAATTT
>Ga0224511_10002357_pt1 | contig 12662 bp, 6 predicted proteins | sample SF_May12_sed_USG_2_FD_169988 | JGI IMG/M metagenome (GOLD analysis project Ga0224511, IMG submission 169988) | Sediment microbial communities from San Francisco Bay, California, United States - SF_May12_sed_USGS_8_1 | ecosystem: Environmental > Aquatic > Marine > Sediment | place: USA... | reverse complement strand
AGTGCTATGACTGTCACAGTCAACATCAAACTCAGTTGAATCGTTATGAGCAACTGGTTAGGTTGGTGAGGACCTGAGAAAATAGGTACATTCACATGCTCGTGACCAAAATTTGTGGAAAATATTCGGTCGCGAGCACGCGACTCACGGTCGGGTGAGGAAACGCAGTTGAGTTCAGGATGGACTTTGATCGGACCAGAGTTATCCTCTCCCAACTTGACTCCATCAGTCAGAGCCGAACAATCGTTGGAAATTAGTTATCTCAAGGTAGTAATCAAGCCTTTCTGCGGTAACCTTGACATTTGCCCAAACTACTAGGCTAACGCCCACTTTCAGTTGCGGAATTTTGTTCGCGTACTTTCGGTCGCAGATCACGGCCGACAGATGCTTTTTTGGATCGCGCTTTTCGGTCGCGCTCTTGAGCAGTTTAGCAGATTTCGCGACTGAAATCTACTTTGGTCTTGAAAAACCCGATCATACGAGCGCACATGTTATCTGAAGCATCGAAAAAAGTGAGTAAAAAGAAGACACGTAGTGACCAGTCAGCTAAAAGAACTAAGAATTTAATGCCGCTTTGAATGATCAGAGTGAACCTTTTCAATGGTAAATCTTGGCAGACCAATTTACAGAACGGAAACTGCCAATGTCTTTTGGCCTGACGGGTCACTGTAATAATGAACACTCAGCAGTTTGAGCTAACACAAGAAGCAGCAGCTTACATACCATGCTTTTCATAACTACGTTGCTTGTCTTTATGCCTTCTGTGTTCTACAAACAATATAACTTTCAACAACACAGAAAACTAAAGCTACAACACAGCAGCGAGTGTGAGAAGACAACACATGATATGGACTAGCGAGCTCGACTGGCTTTCTTTCAGAAATCACCGCCCATCTGCTAACTGTGAGTAGTTGACGGAGTTGGTCAGCCAAAACATTACAAATAAAAAATATATTTCACCATTTAGGAAACTCTGGACAGATACTGGAGACTTTTCAAAAGGTGGATGTAACATATGAAATATAGAACAGACAGACCAAGATGATTTTGACCCTACTCCAACTGATCATTTTGCCCTTTAGTAAAGCAAATGTTTCAAATGAAGACTGAAGGCAATCTCCAACAATTTTTGAATAGAAAATTACATGAAAAAGAAGAGACGGATTAGAGCGGACGTTAACATAGGCTGGGATCAGCTTTCCTTGGGCAGTTTGTTATGAATTCACAGCAAGCGTGTGAAAGCAAAAGAGGTGAATTATCAGCGAGGAGCTGAGCCGGGAGAAGTAACATTTCTAATTAGCCGGATTATATCACAATCAATACACTGTGAAGAAAACATGGGGTAATGAGTATAAACTGGAAATACCAAACAGGACCTAGAGTCAATACATAGAGTGATTCACCATATGCCAATATCAAAGGACTAAATACTCCAAGTCATAATGATCGCTTTCGCTGCAACAAACTAAGCAAAATATTCAAGACTTTAGTCTCACGCTTAAACGATGCTTTGGATACAAAACCGTCCCCATTTGAAAATTTCCTGGACGGTTCATGACCTGTTGCAATACACATTAGAAACTTGATGAAGGACTGATAAAAAACAGCAGAAGCCGATCACTAGCATCTAGCCAGTTCACCAGCACCGACCAATTGAGATTCAGAATTATCGGCTCTATGAGGCCTAGTGTGTGTGGGCAACCTTAACAATTCTCAAAGAACAGCAATCTTTATTATTTGAACACAGAGATTTAATAATCAACTGACTGTAGGAACAGCCTTCTTGAGGCAAAGACTGACCTTTTCAGTTACAATGGTATTGCACTAACATCAGCTGACCATACTACGCCTATCAAATCAAGAATACATGCAACACATACGACAACCCGCAAAGCTGAATCCAAGATTGAACACTGATCTATCAAGCGAACTCTCGCTGTAAAACTTCCTCTCAAAGACCAGTTACAAGTCCCTTACCACAGGCGATACACCACAGGTGCATGTTGGCAGGTCAGGCTGCCATAGAGTTCCACGCTATACGACAGTCAGAGTCACTATAGGCTCTTGATCACGTTGTCAATCGTACTTAGTTCAGCGCAATGCTACTTTAATCAGTTAGTCTAGTGTTCCAATGTCAGGATGCTTGACGCTTCTTGAGACTCTGTTCGTGATAAGCCTGGTACTAACTGCATGTACGCACGCGCAGAGGTACACTTCAATAATCTCAGCCAATTATTAGTAATAAAGCTTGTCAGCTCCTAGTGCTACAGTGACGATAACTCCCGCTGGAGCGACGATGCTAGTACGGGCTACGCGGTGATATGCCCCAATCCATATCCGTGAACTCGATGCAGTGACACTCGCGCAGTGACTAGCTTTATAACATACAGTCGGGTAGTAATAAAAGGCGCTCCTCGCAGAGTGATGGTGGCTAATAATCGTCAACTATCTTCTATCCAGATCTTTTAATGACCTGTTTGCCCTCAATGTCGACTCACGCCTGAGTACTGAATGCTATATACGGTTCATGAGAAACTTGTCAACTGCAGCTCCTGTATACCACAAAGGCCTCACAATCAATGAATGGTTTGGCTCACTGGTCAACCATTGTGCTGATCAACAGTAGTTTAATAAGACTACTTTCATCGGAATGATTGGCATTGTGAGTGACACCCAACCAGGACCGACAAAAACAATTTGAATTTGAAATCAACCTAGTAATAGAGCTTACGTGATCAAGGCCTGCCAAACTCATAGCACTAAGTGAAGGCAACTCCAAATAAAGCTGCAAACTTAGTCACTGCAATCAAACAAACAAACACTGATTTACAGAAGCTTCGCAGAAGGTTAATGCTGATCTACCAACATATAAAAGCAAAGGAGGTGCAGTGCAGACACGAATGACGACATATAAGCATAGGCAAACAATTTCCCTCAATTCAAACATGATGCTAGATGACAGATCGAACCCAGTCAGTTCCTGAAGACTTTCAGTTTACAGGGGAAACAATCGAATTCTACCGCACCCTTTGATTCGAGGGTACACTGCTTGGACAGGTTAAGTGATATGAATCATAATTCATTATATCTATAGCACATGCAGTGGAAGAGTTTCAGCGTGCAGTCAGGAAGTTACTGCAGCAGCCCGCTGACTACGCTCAGATTTGGTAGAATTGCTGTCACACATCACAGCGACTGGGACTCACCTCTTCGTGAGCTGATACAAGAATCCTCATCAAACCGATCCAACGCCTCCTGTTCCAAGTCAGCGTCAGGGCTAACCATCTTCGTGCTGCGAGAAAAGACAACAATATCGTCTGGTCACCGTAGCAATGTGGCACCTAATGCCCTCAACATATTGGCACTAAAGTGCAAATCAGAATATTTGTAATCTTTAGACTATAATTCCATTGAGTTCACTAGCTGTTTACTAAATCTTAGTGAGAATGTTATCAGAGCTTATTAAATTAAATCGGATGATGGGCTGGAGTTTCTAAAACAAGGCCAGAAGGAATCATTATTACGCTTTATTGCACTTGATGGAGTTGTCTTGCAATGATGAATTTTAGGTAAGGCATGACAACTCCCACTCCTTATGCTTGGACGATATTTGCTGGCATTTAGGGACTCATTAGCCATGAGTCATGCTGAGAGCCTGATGGGCAAAGGCAGGCGCTTGATGTTGAACAGATAAACTACATTAGTGTTAGGCTAGCATTGTCCCTATTGATCATATGGTCTCAGATTACAACACATCATCATGATAATTTATAGAGTGCCTTCCATTATGGTGGATGGAAAAAACAATTGATTAGACTGGTTTTTCTGACTAACCTGACCACAACAAGCCAGCCGCCTGCCATCAAGTCTGATTAGGTATCAGCTAGGGATCGATACCCAACAATCTATCTAATCACAGAGACTCAGTATCTATCAATCCAACAGCCGCGATCGGAAAAGTACTAGCCAATAACCCAGGGTACCAAAGGTTCAATCAGCCTGACCACAAGTGGCTTGGTTCATTTGACAAATGAGCACTCGTAATGATCTGCTGGCCACTCAAGGAGAGCTCGAGCCCAGGCTTCGCGTAATTGAGTTTCTCTCTGTGAAAAGCCACAGACCCGATGGACGGATTGGCGCTCGCTCGACTGACTGACAAAAGGCAAGCAAGCGACTAACAGAACACTTGTCAGAGGGATTAGCTCACAATTAAATAGCTCGATATTCACAGCGATCAATGAAAGCTCAGAGCGTGACAAAATCTTAACTCAGTGACCAGAATTCGATATAATTCAATCGCGATGACTGGTAATCCTACTGAAGAATCGAGTGCTAAACTCCGCCAACGAATGGGAAAATGTGTGCCGCGGTCGCAGGGTGTCCCATAGGGCGTTTACTAAAAGCGAACAAAGTTACACGCTTCACGCAACTAGTTGTACAACTTCATAGCTGCATTTATCTCTACTCATCCAGACAACAATTGTCAAAACGCTCGCCTCAATTACAAACACGTAACCCATACATAGCCAGATATGCTTCCGGTCAGTATTTTTCGGCATTTTGTGGCCACATCTATCACGGAAAAATTGGAGGACCATTTTGTTCTCAAAGTAGAGAGAAAAGTCATACCGTTCCAACTTCTCGGCCAAGTTCAAGACAGCCTGTGTACGAGATTTGTACAAAAACTCTCTTCGCTCACCCAGCGGGGAATGAATATCAACTCTCCTCTAAGCTGGGGAAGGTGAAGGCAGTGAGGAGTGGCACTCCACCTAAGTTACACTGCTGGTGGTACAGTTATTACTCCCACAGCCTTCCCCCCTCCAAAGCCATTGGCTAAAGGATAACATTTAACCTTTAAGAACACAGCGACTTCCTTTGGTGTTGGCCTTCATGACTAATAGCGTCTGGCAGACTGAGATAGTTGCTTAACTCATGAGTGACAGTTCTTTTGACCCGCCCAGTCACTGTTTGTCTCGTGTTTGTGCTCTGCATACTCGCACAATGTTTGACTTGTCACAAGTGCTAGTGTACATCTCTCATATAACACTGGGTTTCTGAGCTAACACGCCCCAGCACTCTTCTGGAAACCTACGAGGAGACAAGTCATCGTCCAGCCAATTTACGCCATAGTTTATGAAGCCCTGAGGATGCCAAATTACCAGACCGAGAAACAATGCAAGGGTGATTAATCTCATTCTCACTAAATAGGCCATAATAAAATAGTGGAGAACTATAGGCCCCTGGTGAGAGAGAACAGGTGGTGTGATACTATACGCCTCGCCTCGTACCAGGCTCTATAGGTCTGGGGTGCGGCACTCCGCTACCTAGATATTACAGTTTCCCTTCTCTCGCCCTTCGAGTACTCCCCCCTCACAAAGGATACTGGCGTGAGCTTGCAGGAAGATTACTTCTTATGGGCAGATGATCGTTTGCCGTCAGTCTACAGGGTTGGGACTGGCACTGAGTCTGCTGCCCCCCATCCCCAGTGATAAAGAAAAGGCTGAACGAATAACAGCTGTCTAAACGATAGCAGAATGGGTTGGGGAATCCAAAGATCGGACAATCTCTAGGACCTCCCCACACTCCTGACTCAAACACAGGTGAATGAGTTACCAGAGTACCATGCCTAGCTATACAGTACACCGGTTCTGCCAAAGCCAGGTCTGCAGGCGATATTCGGTTAAGTGGCAGTACATGCTGCAAACGGACATTTTTCAAATAACAGACCAGTTCTCGCATTTGCTATCGGGGCTAATAAATTACTGCCTTTCAAACGCCTGCCTTGTGAGGTAACCCATCGTAAAAAGAAAACTAAGTTGGGATACAACTCTATGACTGACTTGTGCAAAGTGTAGCTCAGCACGTTGCATAGTAAGAGGCTTGCTGTCAGTATGGTTTATGGTGTGCCCCTTACAGAAAGTAACCCAGCAGATGAACCTCCTTCATCAAACAAAGTGAAATAGCGGCTGAACTGAGAACCTTTGGCTTTATGAAGAGCGTGTCATGGCTACCATACAATCACCGAGAACCCCTCTGCCATTTCTCGGCAAGTAAACTAGATATTAGTCCGGACATAAGCCACCTATCCATTTTAATATCACAGGTCGTATATGACATTTGACTGGTAAGGCTGCTAACGACACAAGACTGGGACGGCAGCACGCAGTTGCCAAGTCCGAGAGTGTGTCAGGAAGCGCTGGCCCTTATGCCCGACATGCTATCCAATAAACCATCGTTTCACTCCATGTCATAGCCTGTAGCATTTACTTTGCAAGAAATTAGAACCTTGGTATTAGGACACTGGGGCATTGACTTACTGTAGTGGTGGTCCACCTCTCTCCCCCACGCTTCCTCCTCTCTCTAACGTCCCAACTCGGCTGTCCGGTAATCGTCCATCGCCATTCTGTGACTGAGTGTCTGAAGAATCCGCCGCCACCAACTACAACCAGGGGAGCAGGAGATGAGATGTCAAAAGTCAACAAAACCAGTTATAGATTGTTACAGTTAAAGATGCATATAGCAATCTTATCTAGCACACCTTTTATAAATCTCAGAGTGGCTCTGGGGAGCGATGAGCTGGCAATTATGCGAGGAGCTCAAAATCACAATGAGTGTAAGCCTGTCATGACCAGGGTTCCTACCCAGGATCACAGACAAAGTCCTTTAACCAGCCACTGAGCCTATCTTTCTACTCTTGCTAGATGAGGGTCTGTTTTGACTTTTGAGATTGCCTGTCAGTACAGGACTGATCTTCGCACTCAGTTACGCTGACAAACATCTATAACTTCAATTTATACGGAAGATCTCCTGAAATTTGAACTATTCAACTGATGGTGCCTTAATAGTTGTTTCGGAACATCCATCCGAGCTTTCAATAATGTAAAAAACAGATAATTGTCACAAGTTACATGACAAATGAAAAGCCAATGGGCTAACGTGAATGCCGACTGGCTCAGTAAATCTCCAACCTAACAGCAATTTTAAGGTAAGTTTTCCATTACGATTAGAAATGATGACTTACCCAGGATACAACTCGGCCATTGAAACAGGGAAGTCTGGCATTATCATCCAATAATTCCTCTTTTACCACTCTAAAAACAAATGGAAACAGAATGAAATCAGAAAAAAAAACATAGTAAACAATTGCAAATTAATTAAAACGTATGCGAGACATCTCAACACACTGGAGCAAAATATCACAAATGGTATGAGGCAGTCACCGGGCATAGCTGACGGCTGTCAGGCGATAATCTAAAAGCCACCGAGTCCGATAATCCGCAACATTAAGGCGATAAGGAGGGAAAGAAGCCATATGATGACTGTGTCATTGCGTTAGAATCAGAGCAGCTCTGATATTGACACCTGGAATTAGCAGTTGGGTCACCCCTTAATTAGTGGCAAGAGATGACACTGGAACAGGGGCTGTGACATTAGCTCCTGGCTACACCTATTCAACAGGTGACCAGATTATCACGGCATGACACACCGCACAGGGTTCACACGACTACTGCTGACAACTGCAAGATGGAGCAGCGGCATGTTTCATATGCATACAGTCCCACCACACTCGGAGACTGTTTACAGAACATTCTATAACTGATGCACTGTCAATTACGCCAATATAGTTGTCATCATCATTGTGCATAGGTCATTCATTAACCAGAAACGAAAATTCTTTTTTACCAGAAACGAAGAAAAAGAAGCTCCAAATGCTAGGCCGCTTGTGTTTTGGATAGCCGCCAAGAGTGTCGTTGTGCGTAAACCAGGCTGATCACTCAAGCGATGTTATCGTTATGGGAGAATGAAGCTAAAAACCTTCATTTGTAACACAGTAGCTTCAGCAGTTTGTGAAAATACTGATCGCCTGACCCGTGAAGGTCATATTGAAATGTCAATTAAGTATGCTATTATTTACAAAAAATCAACTTAACGAGCAATCAGTTCACGATGGAGGAATAGGTTGATTTAGATAAGACGACGAACTCCCATCGAGCGATGATGACTCTTTGCTACTCATTCTGACCCTTGATATCGCCTGGAGGACTGTAGATAATATGCAGTACGCTTTAAATTGAATTTGGTTGTTAACAGCCATGTGTGAAAATAGGCAAGGGGTAATGACCCACTATTACCACCAACAGCTACTGCGCATCAACCCGAAGCTTGATATGACTTTTAAGTGATGCTGAAACTGGCTTGTTTTTATGAAGTCCACCTGCCCAACCACTGTTGACATTAAAAAACAGAACATACTTCCAGTTTTCAAATCAAGCTGACAATGACCATTTTAAAGGTCAAAAACATGGGATAAATTATAAATTTATTATTATTAACTATACTTTGCTGTGGTCAGGTAAATCATCCGCCAAGTATCTTTTCAAACACAGCAATTCAAATAGATGATGACATGAGTGTGATTGTGACGGTTAGACACTCGACTCACCAGTCAACGACTCCGACCCAAGTCATCGATCCAATACGAGACGCAGAGGTAACACTGAGAGTGACTGTGAGTGTGAGTCACTAGGTGATTTGGTTGTGGGAGCGGATTATACTATTGAGACTCGGCCAACCACTCACTCGCCCGAGCGTCGTCACTTGGTGTGACTGTGAGTGTAACTCACTGACTCCCTGAAGGTGCACCTGACCTTGTACTTCTAATTTAAATTTGATTTTAATTTCACTAGTGTCTAGACTCTAGTTCAGTACTGTAGACTGTAGTGTAGACGTAGTTGCCCGTGTTTAGAAAATAACAAGAAAAGAACGCGGATGAGTGGGCTCAGATCCTTCAGCAGCGAGATTCCAAAAACAAGGAGTCTAGTGATGGGTTTTATGCATTACTTACTCTACTGATACAGTGAACCTAATTGGCGGGTTACACTGTTTAGTGTTTTACTTACCCAAAGTCATCGTCCATTGATTTGAAAAAGTACTTGTGATTGGGTTTCCCCAGTGCATCCTTAAAGTCTTTCAATGTTACAACCGAAGAAGGTATAGATAGTTTTATAAGATATGGGGTATCCTCGTCGCCTATGTGGTAGATAATCTTTGTCTCCTCTTCCCCTGATCCCATCACTGCTCAGAATTGAGCAAAATTCCCTCGAGCCTGCTCGCACTTGTTGTACACAATCAGTCACTGGCTTCAATATGGCAGAATTTTTGACCTAGAAATCAAATTGCAGATCGCTTATGCGAATTACTTATCAAATTTCGTTCGAGAGCCTGATTTAGCTTTTATAAATATTAAATCAAAAATAAAACCGTAACTCGATCTGATACTTTGGGTCATATTTGCACAATAATGGTGAAATATGTGTTTTTGACTATTAAGGACACCACTCATTTACCCAAGCGGGCAGCTTCTGCAAGGGAAAGCAACTTCATAAAATAAGAATGACCGGCGTATTCAGTTGTCTCTCTTTATGGTGTATGACGGGATTCGGGAGAAGCTGGAGGACAATTTTACTGCTGGGTTCTTGAGGAGCTCTATGAAGCTGTTTAACTTGTTACGGCAGGCTTAACTTCTCAGTTTTTCCAATGTGTGGACAGGAGTTCTTAAAATTTAAATAACCGAAGAAAGGAACATGCTCTGACAGCGCAGACCCTTCTAATTTAATATGACAGCCAATCATGTACATGTATGCGCCTTACCTTTATAGCGCTTATTATGCCCACAGCATTTTTTCAAAAACAATAGATTCAGATTTATTTATTACTTCATCCAGTTGTCAAACTGACAATATTTGGGCGATTACATCATATTAAAATGACTCATAAAAAACGGGAAAAAACTATGCCTGTACGTCTCCGTACGACACCCGGATAAAACTTTGCCACTCTGCGTGAGGATGTTCTAAAAGTATTAAAAATTAATCTATTTGGAAGAGGATGGCTCGAGTCCTCAGCTATCTTACTAAAATGACTCGCCCAAATGTCAAATAAAAACTCGCTGACTGTGGGGAGGCTCAGTTTATTCAGTCTGGTGGTGTACGAGTCTGTTTCTGGCAGTATTATTCTGGTCGCGGTTCGTTGGATTGACTCGAGCTTTCTCTTGTTGTTCTCACTGATGAAACAGAACCAGGCAGGCGCAGCATACGAGGTGACGGGTTTTACATTTGTTTTGTAAAATGTTGATAAACCTTCTGAATTCATTCCCATCTGTCTGAGTTGCCTCATCAGATGCAACCGATAGTTGCATTTTAATGCAATGTTTGTGGTGTGCTCACTAGAAGTTTGTGTCTTGTCAGTGGTGAGTCTGAGAAATGTAGCGGCATCCGCAGGGTGGATGTTTGTACCATCATAGGTGACCGGGTCGTTGATACTGAGACGTTCAGAGAATCCACGAAATGACATCAGAGATAGCCCCTACTTATTTAGGAAGAGTATTGGTAGGATCACGCGGATTATCATTTCCAGCAGCTTTTCCATTCATTGCAAACTTCTTCTCCAAAACAAAATATATTATGGGCTAAAGTAACTCCGCTTGACCGCAGTGAGTGAGATGGTGGATTAACTTAAATCCAATATCGTCTTTTCCTTCCTCACAATTATCTTCTCTGAACTATTTGTGATCGTATATAGGCAAAGAGATTGGCCGTCTTGGAACATTTTTAAAGAATTATTAAAAGCGACTGCAATTGGAATTTGAAGCTCCTTTATTTTTAATTAGCATTGAATGCGTAATCGTATCATTATCATACTCTGTTCAGTCAGACTCTCTGCCTACAGAGTCTTCTTGGTCCGAATTGGAGTCCGCGAGACAGGCATCCCAGTTCTTCTAGAGATCACCATGGAATAAATTTCGCTATGTAACACTTGTTTGGCTTCATGGGAAATAAGTTACCAATTCGTCTGTCATGTATTACTCTCAGATGTATTACATGTATTACTCTTAGATGTATTACATGTATTACTCTTAGATGTATTACATGTATTACTCTCAGATGTATTACATGTATTATAAAGTCACATGGAATTAATTGAATTCAGTACGCTGCTTATGAAAGGATCATTTCAGTGGATATTTAACATCGGTGACTGATCTCTTAGCTTTCCATTTAGAGAAGGCTGTGAAAATGATGACGGCTGTCAGTTCTATAAACTCTAATGCTGTCATAAGACTGAAGCCGATACAGAGACCGAATGTTCCTCCGAGATTTGAGAACAGACTTGCTTTGGCTATCGTTGGCTGCTCAGTATAAAGGGTAGTCGGGCTTAAAGGTTCTCGCGATACCTGCAACAAAATACCGTGGAGACTTTCACATCATGAAAGAAAGGAGAAGACATTTCGAGGTGTTGATTTGACTCAGCAAAGCACGCTCAATATAATGCTCATCTGTGGTGCTTATTTGCTATTTCATTTTTCATTTAATCTTTCAAATGACTGGGTAAGATTATGAACAAGACTTTTGTGCAAACTAGCTTTCGGGATTCGCACTAGCAAGTTAATCAGGGCTTGGAGCCTGTTGAAGTGCTTAGGTTCCGGTAGTACAAATTGACTCGTTACCAAGCCGCTTGTTATAGGATGTCATGCCAGGTTAACCAGTCCAATATGTGCATAGTTTAACTCCCAGCATTCGCCTAGAGTCACTAAATATCTAACCTAGTAACAAGGGTGACGTGAGTAAAATGAAAAGTTTGTCTGCACCTGTATGTTTATCAAGTGACCTGTCTCTCTGGTGTGCCTGGCCCACCAAAAACTCGGATTACCTGACTGACAAGCCAATCCAATCCGCTACCTACGCCTCTGCCCATACTTCCTACCTGCACATAAAGAACATTCTTTTCCAGAATTCTATCCTTAGCAATGGCGTTAACATCCAGGGTACCGTTATAGAACGAGTGAGTAAAGACCAAGTCTTTATACAGTGTTGTGCTCTGATTCATGTATGTGAGCATGGTTCCTATCTCATCCTCCTGAGGCCATAGAGCTTGGTGCTTGAGTTTAGGTGTGAATCGAGTCTCCTCACATCCAGGTCTAAAATGATGGTGATAATTTTATTTTCATTGTTTTTGTTTTTACTAATTCATCCGCTTCTAGAACCTGAGACTGATAGAAACAAGATGGAATATATTGTGATAACCGGTGGCCTAGTGGGTAACGCACTCGACCTTGGACCAGGTGACCCAGACTCGATTCCAGGTTTGCGCGTCACTTTGTCCTTGCTCACTCGTAGGATTTTAATCGTGGCAATCGATAAAGGATGCCTACACATAGAATACTCTTCTCTCTTATGACTTTTGTATACCAATTTTATGCACCAGCAGAAGGTGAAGCCAGTCCTCCAACTCAGGATTTTGCTCCACATCATGGAGGCTTATCCTCTCCGATGGACGAAAGGAAGGACACCGTTCCATGATATGGGCGGCAGTCTGTGGTGCTTGTCTGCACTGGTAAGGCTCTGTTCGAGACAGCCTCATCTGGTTTTTTTTATTAAACATTCCGCACCCTTTCTGTAGGCGGTTAGAAAGCGCTATCAGATATCTCTGTCCAATTTTGACCCTGGAGGATTTGGTTCAGGGATGTATTTTATTAGAGGTCATTGACTCTCATATGGGGGCAAACCATGCTGGAAACAATCTATTGGCTTAACGATGCCATACATGTAAAGCAAGATGTTCTTATCTTATATGAGAACTTCCCACAGAGTTATATCCTCTGG
>Ga0224511_10002356_pt1 | contig 12663 bp, 7 predicted proteins | sample SF_May12_sed_USG_2_FD_169988 | JGI IMG/M metagenome (GOLD analysis project Ga0224511, IMG submission 169988) | Sediment microbial communities from San Francisco Bay, California, United States - SF_May12_sed_USGS_8_1 | ecosystem: Environmental > Aquatic > Marine > Sediment | place: USA... | reverse complement strand
GTTTTAATTATGCCGAATTACCTTCGTTCGCGGTTTTCTCCTAAATGTATATGTTCAGGTTATAATTCAATAATTACAAAATGTAACGTACCGGATGAGGAGACGACCATTTCACCCGCATTGTCGTTAAAGAAGCTGTAACAAACTCCGTGGTCGGTGAGAACCATCTGAAAGTCCTCCTCGTTGCAAGGGTTGTTCTTCCAAACACAGCTACAAAAAAAAGTTGACATTTAAAACTAGTGTGTTTCTAATCTTTAACTCTAAGGCTAAAGCGCGATTCGTGTCTTCTTTTTTGAAGCAAATACAGATTAAAGTAGCTGATTATAATTACGACTACACCTCTTGCCCGGGTGCCTTAGTTGTTGCCACATGGACATCTAAGGTTTTCGAACGAAAACAAAGGTAAAATACGTTTTATGTAGCTTTAAAGCCAGATTTGGAAAACCCTCAACCCCATCTAAAATGAAAAGTCCCCACCTAGATATCAGATCTTCCTTCTCATGCTTGAGCTCGGTGTACAGATCGTCAAGGGTAAGGTTGTTAGCGTCGTGTTGAGCCAAATCATCACCGGTCAAACTTCCCTTTGTTGCAAACATCTCTTCTATAAGTCGGTAGCGTCCTGTTTCAGCTGCCCGCGTTGTTCTTAAAATTTTATTATAATTATGTACTTTTGATAACAAACTAATGATTTTAATGCCTAGGCAATTTATCAATTCAACGTGTATACAAATGTGCGTGTTTAGCGTGATTTCTAATTGTCACGGCGTTTTAACAACGGGGTCATTCCGCGGCGGTCAAGAATCTACGTAGACAGTTTTAATATAAATTGAAGAGATGTTTGAAGAAAAAAAGATCTCAAGTTTAAAGGCACCATGACAAATGGCCCGTACAAAAACAAATACATAGAACAGCACAAAACGCGCAGAAAAAAAGACGTAAAAGACATTCAGAATAAACTATTTGTTGTGTGATTTAGACTTTTTTCATAAAATGAATACTCCAAGAAATGTTGAGATACCACCATGGCACGGTCAATGATTATCATTGGGGGTTTAAACCAGTTTTAAGCTGTAACAAACCTTACAATTTCTCAACATTTATTGTTATTAAGTATTAAGAACTAAGAATGGCGTTGTAAACTACAAAACGCAAATGTTTATCACTAAATTGGAATAACAAAGTATTTTTTTTAGTTTAGGATGATATTTCATATATGTAAATGTAAAAATACACTGTCACCTAAATATATATATATGACTTTAAAAGATTGAAAAGGGAAGTATCTGTTCATATTTTACATCCCCTTAATATGAAAAACATTTAAACGGTTATATTGTGTTTCAAAAATGAAAAAGGGTTTAAAGTCGCGTGGTGATTCATTTTTAAAAGTCGTGTTCCTTGATGATATTAGGTTTATGGTTCTTCTGTATGACTGCAAATGTGTATTTTATTTTCAATTCATAATCCTTAATTTTATCAGTAAATTCAGCTTCATTGTTAAGCTTACTGGCTGCTTTCTCAAACGTCCAAGATGTAAGGACAACCAAACATGTCCTATAATGATTTTGTAGAAAGTAAGCCACTCTCTTTGAAGCATACCCTCTTACCTATGGGCTTACAAATACGATTTAAATGCATGACCTAGCATAGTTAAAAGAAAAACAATAAATTGTATGTCCATTTTTTCAACACAATTTAGGGCTCTATTTTAGTTCACCTTCTACATTTTTTCTACAGTAAAAAACATGTCCACATTTTAGCCTCATTATTTATGTCCAAGACATTTAATTGTACACCAATACACTTAATTTAAAGATAAAGCCTCTGTAAAATGTCGCCCAGTACTACATCATTGTGTAGTTATATTTTCTGGTCCACAGTGGTCATTGATTGTATGTTGTTTACATTTGGTCGTGCGCAAAGGAACGTCTGTGGTGTGGCATATTTTATTTCCATTGATTTACACCTTCAATAATACCGATACTACTATTTCTCCATATATTTTATCTCTTACTTTGCATGAACAACATAAACTAACTGATATAAAAAGTTTTAGACTTTAGAGACAAAGTAATGTTTTAGGGCATGATGACAAAATGACCCACACAAAACATGAACGGACCGCACAACAAGAAACACGCACAACAGGAAACTGTTTTTGTTTTCTTTATGTATCCAACAAATTAAAGTCACACTACGTCCGTACACTCACTTCGTTTTTATCAACCATAGCTACGTACCTAAACGCATTTTGGTTGCATATGGTCACGGCGGGAAAGGCGAGGGATTGGTTGTAGTTTATTTTGACGTTGACGTTGATTGGGCGGGAATAGAAAAAGGAGACACGATCCACAATTTGTAGAACTACGGCAGTTAGGCATGCCAGAACAAACACAAGCCACATCAACCTGAAACAAATTAAATATGTGCGACACTTGAATGCATTATTTTATGATCAATATCATTAAATATTGATTATGTCGTGCATGTATATAATGTTTTACTCGTATGTTGTTGGTAAGTAAATCAAGTCTGTATCACATCAGTTACCAGTACTTCAAGCGTAAGCAAACAATGATGACTGGATTATCCCTTTTCAAACATCAATTAAAATTAGATGAACTCCATCTGAAATGAGCTGCCGATCGTGGCTTAAATAAGCAAGAAAACATGTTTCGTAATTAACCTAAACCATCAACCATCTACCTGTGGTAAGTTACATTTTAATAATTACATGCAATTTTGATGTAAAAAATATGCAAAAAATACTAACAAAAATATTTCTTAAAAAATAATAACAGAGATACCTTCGAAAAACCGAATCTGCTCGCGCGATGTTTTTAACACCATGACATGTCGTATCTAGAGCCCACACATACAACTTCTGTTTCAGTGCAACCCAAAAATCTGCCAACAGCTTACACTTCATGTTTTCTGTAGATTTATGTTCCACTTATTTTCAACAAACACATGACTTCAACATCAATGGCTATTACACAATATGAGTGAATTGATTTCCACGAATGTTCTGTAGTCGATTTACCCTATTTTCTTTTTAAATAATCATGTTTACTCTATGCCTTTGTAAATTATTTAAATATTGATAGCTTGATTTATGAGCTGAGCGCTAAAAGATAGCTCAGCGAATGAAAGACGTTTTTAATATTTCAACGTTTGTCTAGCATCAACACTGTAAGTGTCGATTCAATACGCTCAATATTCCAGTAGATGACAAATGAACAAAATATCAATGTCTCATACGTGAAATTCATGTTTTCACATACGATTGTCTATTGTTAAATTAAATAAAATAAAAATTCCAAAAGGTGTTTTTCATAAATGCTGCTTTTTAACGTTTCTCATTTTAATTTACCATGTGGTTAATAAATTTTGATATCAGTGCAAATTTTTATAAATAACATTCTAACTAACTTTTCTGAAATGTTTGCAGACAATCTGAGCTTTCAAGGAAAATGTATCTACAGTAAAAACACCAATCGCACGCTGTGAAAACAGGAATGTAGTCATTACCTGTATTCATTAATTATTGTTATTATCAACAAATGCTTTCTTTCATGTTTTGTTCCGTTGGGCCCAAAGGCAATTTGTGTTGCATGCACTTCTAAATAACCAGTGATTTTAAAGATGTGACAAGCGCGAATGACATTATGTATTCATAACTCCCGATTGCAAAGAAATACCTTCATTGTACCAAGAACATTTTACCTTTGGTGTATTATATTAAGGAGTGTTTATAGTTTGTTGATTTTGATAATTATTTCATAAATAATTCCACCCGTTTCTGTGTATATCTTTCTTTCCTCGGTATAGTTATAAAGCAAGAGGGTCCTGGGGGAGGGGTACTGGGTCGCTTACCTGAGTCCCGTTGTCCTTGTTATCCAGCCACATACAATAATTGCATTATTAAAACCTATTTTTTTACCCCGTGACCTACTTATGAAACAACATAAACATTTTAACAAATTTGCTAGTGTGTCACCCAATTATCATTTTCATGACGTTTTATTAAACTGGGTTAAGCGGTTTAGAAGAAGAAGTCGTTAGGAGTATTCTTTCTATATGATACGATGTACACTTATGACACCTAGGGCCGGGACACTTTTGACACCAGAGGCATTATTTAAACAACTTTGGTAGAGGACCTCTAGATGAAAATATAAAAAATCTTGGCCTCGTGGTTTCATGTTTTCAAGATTTTGGAAATTTCATATTGGAAAACTGTTTTCTGACCCTGATACCTCCTTTACAACCAATCAAAACCGTTTGAACAACTTTGGTAGGGGACCACCTAGAGATCATTGTTGTAATGTTTGGTCAAATCGCAAGGCGGACGACGACGGACGAAGACCGGTCATAATAGCTCATCCTTAGCACTTTGTGCTCAGGTAAGCTTAAAAGGCTAGAGCAGTGGTTCGGCATTGTGTTTATGCGTTTAGGCCGTGGTCGTCTATGCTTAATCCGTAAGTTTATCTTCTGTTTTCATGCACTTTTATTATCTAAAAATACATATGAAAATATTCATCCTACAGATTTATATCTGGAATCTGGTATCAAGTGCGTGCAGTTTGAAAATCTGTGCATTAATTTAGTGTGCAAACGAACATTTTGTACCTGTAGTAATAAAATACCATGATAGCTCCCAATTAAACTGCGGGTGAGAACTTCCCGGTGCATCAACGTAAATCTGTGTGTGATATTCTTAGTTGTATTCTTATTTTACTTGTTTAGATAGAAATAAACATGCATCAATTCATAATGCAGCATGTCATGGTCTAGACAAAGTTAAATTAACAAGAATTATTCAACGCAGTATCTATGCACACATCTAACTTCGTAAACTGATCTGTGTTTTGTTAGCGCGTAATAATTTATGTTTAAATAAAAATAGAAGAGAGTTATGGTCCTCTGTGATCATAAATTGTATGCTGTTTACATTTGAAAATAGAGTTCCGCAAATGCTCTAGGGGTTGTCAGCATCTTTCATAACCATGAACAGCTTTAAAGAAACCAAGGCTGTTATTTTCCCCACGAAAGCTTTGCTTCCTTAGGACTTTCCTTTTTTCTCAGAATGACTACATTCGTCATTCTGTTGTTTTTCTTCAGTTTTTTACAGATGGGGGATAACACATGTATACCATTTACCACGAAAACAACTTTCACGCCAATCTCAATTACATCATTGGCAAACCGATGCCAAATAAAGCAGGACACTGGTAAGGTGATTTATACATAATGGTTTTCTTTTTTATTGTAGCACTATACTGCAACATTGAGACTTCATTTGCATGGCGTGGGCATAAATACAGGTTGTTCACCGCCTTCTGCTCAAGAGAGCCACTACTTTTTCTTAAATTTTGATATTTTATTTGAAAACGCGAAATATAAAGGCAGCGTATGTCAGTACACGTCTAAGCTTTTATGTAAGACCCCAACCAGCATTTTATTGCAAAACCTAGATGTCACATGTGACGTTTACTGTAAGATGTTCGACTGACAATGTCCTTTATATATAGTATGTATTTTATTAACAAAGTAAAGTATATCATGCAAAATGGTAAATACCACTCACCGTTTTCTTCCATTTTCGGCTCTGTTCTCTTTTCACATTTTACACACACCACATTGAGGTGGTGGTGCGCAAGATTCCCAGCTGTGTTACCGTTTACCAAGAAAACGAAATTTTAAACGGTTACGTGGTTAGTATAATCACCCATCTTCTGAGAAATTCATTATATGGTAAATGAGAGGGAGGGAATGAATACAATCTTGAAGTGGCAAGTATCCGTGTTGGGTTTGCATTTTGAAAAGTAAGTACGACTATCTATACACAATTGAAAAAAATGTACACATTATAAATAGCTTATATGGCTGCTTTTTCCCCATGCAAGCTATGCTTCCTTGGGGCTTTTAGTCCGGCAGCCAGCTAGTGATGTGTATATACATAACCTAACTTTAGAGTACGCATAATATGTTTTGGTATCAAAATCTTCACAAAAATGTCCTCTTTAATATTCTACTGTATGCCACCCTTGAGCGTTTTGAAAAATCCAAGATGGCGTCCAAGATGGCCGACAAATATTTTAACTGACATTTGACGTTATATATAACCTACAAAAGTACATATAATTTACAAATATCACAGCCATGTTGGCTGCCATCTTGTATTTTTCAAAACTCTCAAGGGTGACAGGGTGGCATACAGCAGATTCTTAGAGAGGGCACCTTCCCGAACATTTTTATACCAAACATTTTATGCGTACTCCAAAGTTATGTACCCCCTCTGGTCTCCGGACTATTTCCTTTTTCTAAGATTAAATTACATTGTATAAGTATATAGACACTTGCATTCAATTCTGAGTTATAACAACGCACAGTTTTGCAAAACATTAAAGCCCCCTTTCAATATGTTTCTTTTGTTCGAGTGATAAGTTAATCACAAACAGATAGTACGCTTTATTTTGTATTTACTAGGTCATATTGTCACCTGACACTTATTACCCTAATCCATTGGTAAAAATGGATCATTTACTGTTATAAAAGATCGCAATTGACAGTCTGGGAACTGTCCATTAGATACAATGAACCAAAATGCTATACCACAAGAAGTGCAGTTAATCTTCACATTGTATTTGTATTATTTCACCAGAGGATACAGAATCTCAGGTTGGCAAGGTTAAGGCATTTATTGTGTTCGTACATTTGGTTATTTGCGAACAAAAAGCTTTAAAAAAACAGATTGAAGATGTATCTGAATTATTAAATTGAGTATTAAAATTATTAATTGTATTTTCCCCAATAAAACCCAGAAAGAGTATAAACAATTTGATGATTGTAGCAAAGTTATAGTAAAACATATTTTATGACTGTGTGACATCGATCATTACCAGTGATGAACAGCTTCGATAAAACCGCTGCTATCTTCCTTAAGCTAAAGCTCCCGCGGATTTTCTATTATTATCAGATTAGATTCACATCACTTGTTATTAGTCCGTCGTCACGGTTCTATTTGAGTTATATTTTGTAAAAAAAATACTAAATAAACTATTGTTTTAATGGGTTCACTGGTAAATTAAGATGTATAGAAAATAGGACAATTATGATTAATTTTGGTATAATGTATATTCGTCCTAGATTGGGCAGATATGTGTCAAGGATTTTACCCCTATTTGTATATCTCTTGGGTTAATTGTTGTTGTTGTTGTTGTTGTTGTTGTTGTTGTTGTTGTTGTTGTTGTTGTTGTTGTGTTTTTTTTCGGTAAAGACCTCCTAAGTAAACAACACTTATATCAAGACCAATGGCCTCAGTGCATTATTTATGAGACGGTCATTTTATAATAGCTTTTAGAAATACATTGCGTGATGGTATACATTTGTAATCAATTAAGTAATATTAATAATGTCATGCCGTTTCAACTCAATTAAGCACCATAATTGCTGTCATAAAACGCACCATTGTGAACTATACCCTAATGTCACTTAGCAATACTAAATTATTTATAATCATTATTTATAAAAAGTCCAACATATTCCTCAAATGGAAATCCTAAACCCAAAACGAACGGGTGTGTAACTCGACATGAGTGATTCTCAATAAGAAATGCGCTCAATTAAGTACATGTTAATAGGGTTGCATACCGTCAGCACTACTTTAGCGATCACAGCTACCCAACGAATCAATATGGCAAGCCTCGTGATGTTTAATTGTTTCACCCGGGCAGTAACAATTATCAAGAATTCTCTATGCTTACACGTGAAATTACCTTCTTGCTATATTTATACACTAAATAATCGCTTTATAATCATATTATTTAAGAAAATTTTATTCTAAGTTGGCCTTGTTTTCACGTGCTTCGTTAAAATAAATGATACATTTTTACAGAAAAGTGATTATTCACAAAAGGGGCTAAAGGGAATGTGGTTGTTTGTTTTACAGATGATTTTACCTTAGTAAACCGCAAAAAGAATAATCCATATGGGACACAAGAAGAACAAAAGAATTACGGAAAATGCACCATTAAGGTTCTTGTATTAAACACATTTATGTAGAATAGGATTTGAAAACGTTGATCAAATAAAACAGTGGCAGTAGGAAAACGATGAAAAACCTTTAACAACTTCAATACCGTCAATACCATCCATGCAAACGCATGAGCCGGATGTTGATCTTGATAAATAACGTGTGACATAAAAAAAACCATTACGACACATGTTTAATTCTTTCCAGAAATAAAAGCAACGAAATCCTGAAGGGTTTCACTTCTGTTAACAGTTCTGATTTTTCCTAATATCAGATAAAAAAGCCTCTTTAGCCGCTTGGGCCAAAAACGTTCACTGACATTTGCCAACACATGACCACTACCCTCATAATCGAATAACTTGAGTCATAATCTGATTTTCAATGTTTCTTGCCAAAATCAATCTCAGTGTAATACAAAGCAACACAGAGAATAAAAAGATCATTTGTATTCTTAGAAGAACATAGAAACATCTTTGATTTATTGCAATGTCAACCCATTATGGTTGAGAAAGCGGTTGTTGTGTTGTTGTTTTTTTCTGCTTATTCTTCATGTTCAATGTTGTTCTTGCGTTTGATAAATGAAATACTAAAACACCTAACGCTGTAAAATGTGTCATGATAAATGTCATTTTAACAGTATAATTGATTAGGATATGACTAAGTATTTGTCGATGAATTGTTTTAAAGAATCAAACTATTTCTTAGATTGAATACTAGTTTTTAATATGTATGAATGTATGAAGTTAATGCCATACTAACTGGTACAAACGCATCACAATAAATGGTACCCAAAATACACATGCATTCAATGGGAAGTGATTTCAAATAACCAAAAACATAAACGTTTAATCTAAAGACCGTTCCAGTTTGTGGTCATTATAAATTACTTATTAAACTAGTCATGATGTAAAACCGTTTTTGTGAAGGCAACGTATAGAATGTGGACACTAACGTTTTATTTAATAGTTTGTTCACAAAAAATGAAATACCACGAGGACTTTTGACAACTAATATTCTGATATAACAAACTGAGTATATGGTTATCTAGAACGTGGCAGTATCATTTCGCCGATTAAGACTTACAACGAAACAATTTTCCTTTGGGAACGCATTAAGTCATTCTAATCACGCTAACCAAACGGGTAATAATCGCAATTATTGCAAACGGAAAACGATTTACGTGTATAAGAGACACGTTATGAAGTAATTATTAAAGCAAAACAAAGGAGTTTCGTTCAACGTTTGCACACTATCACACAAAAACAAACAACATTACAGCATTATAACCACTAGTGGGTCCAGGGGGCAACAGCAGCGGCCCTTAATGCTTAATTTCCTCTTTATTCCGCTCGCTTTGCTCGCGATTTATTTTAAAAACAATTTAGATATTAAAGATACGTTGTGTTTATGGAAATGTGCCGGGGTACAAAACAACGTCAGCGCCATTGAGACACCGGCATAACTATTATATTTTCACTGTAGTGAAAATATAGACAAACAGTGGAATATAAGTTTATTCCACCGTTAAGCATAAAATATATGGTCAATAAGCTGCATACAATACAAGATCTTATACTAGAGCCGTCAACATATATGTCCAACACATAATAGGCTGTTGTAAAGTGGAGGTTTATACTGTCTATATCATTAACTAACCAACGACTTAGAAAAGCGCCGGGTGAAATACATACATAAAATATAATTACCTAAATGGGACTGTTTGAAGTACGGAGTCACTTGTATAAGTTTTACATTGACATATTATGTTTCTAGCGTTGCAAATTATGTGATGAAAATATTACAAAGACCGTCCCGAGTTTTTAACATTAATTTTACATAACGTTATGAATTACCTTCGAAACAAGGAATGAGACATCGATAAGAATCGAAGTCCATGAAATGAAGAAGTCTCCAAGAACTCGTCAACGTCACGCTTGAAGGAATTGTCAGGTTTGTGTTTATCCTCCATACTGCTGTTTCACCAAAGATTGGTTATTCTTGTTATTCCTTTATGATGTATTTTACGAATAACCACATTGTCTCAAACACTGTTTTATGCTTAAACAAACTTGTCGTTGATTTGTTAAAGTTCCATTAAACATCAATTGAATTCCAAAGAAATATATATCAATATCTTCCAATATCACAATAGGACTCAGAGTGAATACCTAGCTTAAACTCTTAGTTTGCCCTGAAACAACACTTCTAGGTTCTGAAAAGACGGTAGGTTTCCTGTAGTAGATATTGTTTTAACAGCAAAACGAGACATCCTATCTTGTGGCATCATTAAAAGTGGATGCGGTTTCTAGGATTATGGGCGTACGGATGATGTTTAGTGTTTCTTATCAATCGGTGTTTGAAAACTGTTCCAGGTGCCTTCTGATCAAACCATCAAAGTGTTTTCTTTTTATGTAACTAGAAGAACTGATATAGCAAAAAGTATATTATCATCTACACAAACAATTTAAACATTATCGGTTTTTATCAATTGAAAAAAAGTAATTGTGACTCAGACTCTAAATAAAGATCTTTTTTAAGTGACTGTTGAACAAAGGTGTACTTAATCTATTTTGTAAATCTGTTGTTTTTGTATATGTGCATTTTTAAACACAGTAGATCTACATTTTACTTTTTTCTTTTATGAAGTTTATGAAGAAAGGTACCATTTTAACAACATGCCAGATAAATGTTTTGTCTGGGAACCCACAAGCGTTCCTTATTGATCCAGTTTATACTTCAAGTTTAAAAAAGAAGAGGAAAAGTGCATTTTTGAAAGAAACTGGTAATTATTTTCTGGAAAAATTACATTTAGCTGTTAAGCTAAAAGATTCTAAATATAATTATATAGGACTTCATTGATGTAATTAAAAATCTTATAGCTCATTAAATAACAAGGCATTAGTACAAGTGCTAAATGCTATTGGCTTTTCAGGCATTCCAAGGTTGAGTTGAAACTTGTTGTGATAAGATCATCTCATAAGTTTTGTTGTCGGCCCTTGGATCAAACTCACGACTCCTAGATTGGCAGACCGCCGCATTGATAACTGATAAAGCGCGCGATCCATGAAACAAATATTTCTGTCTAAACTCGACAACAGTAGCTAAACGAGCTGTCGGGTGTTGTTTGTCTTCGATATGGATATTAACGTAAAGATATAATAACCTTTTCTTTTTCTATAAATCAATTATGAACCTACCAGGCGTTAATGATTAATAACGAGTCTTCATTATGTTGTGTTAATTCAGAATCACAGAGCTTAAACATGGCCCTAATTAATTTAGAGAATACATCCCACAATCTTGCAAAACAATAGAACAAGGTGCGTACAAGATAATACTCACCTTTTGGAAAGCGTTCATAAATAGAAGAGACATCATTCCGCTGTGTTGATTTCTTACATTACAGGCGTTTAGGTGCTATTTATCTTTGCGGTTAGATGCTTATTTCTGATGCCCAATATTTCAGACATTGAAAGTGGGTTTTACCTTTTTTTGAGATATACAAAGCGTTGACCTCTTACACAGTAATGTTATGTTGTCTGTAATGTTGATTTTATTTATTAACAAAGTTGTTTGATTTGGTCTTCGATTAAAAAGAAATATCTGATTAAACAAACAGGAATATATATTCGTGTTATCCATTTTTCTAACAATAAAAATTTGTAACGAGCAGGTTTAAATACGTCAAAACTAATTGCAGTTACTTTCCAGTTCGTGAAAGAACTATTAAACGGTATTATTTGCAACACTTGAAACTATCTCGAATGAATTACTAATAATTGATCGGAGTACGTTTAAATATTAAATTCTGCAACACTACGTTTAGACTTGAGACAAAGATCGTTTCCCCATAATTTGTTCAAAGTACTTCTAACAGCCATACATGCAAGAATGGCTTATTAATATATACTCAACAAGAAAGTATACACTTTTAGATTTAAATTTTCTCGTTATTTGTTGTATTTATCGATTACTCATCATCACTAACATACTAGTAATTTTTAATTCTCTACATCACTCAGGTAGTTTGGGATATGTATGCGTTTGCAAACAAGGAGAAATAACCATGCCTGACCCAAATGTGTGCTCATTTATCAATACAAGAGTAATGGTGACCATGAGTGTACAAAACATCATCTTCAAGATGACTCCTTCAAGAAAATCACATTCTTCCTCAATAAAATCAGCCGTTTGTAAAAAAAAGAAAAGATGACAATTTAAAAAAACACAAATTACGTCCCTTTGCATTGAAATAAGAACAAACTTTGAATGTAGTTTTTCGATTAAAAATCACTAGAGTACTGGCATATGCATTCGCTGAATAAATTGCAATGTAAAACGTTCATGGCTTGTGCCCAGAGGCCCTAAATTGGTCGTTAGAAACTACCACAGTCGCAGTTAAGAAACACACAGACCGTACATTTTGGTCTTATTAAATGAAACCATGTCAAATAAAGGCAATTTTGATCAAATTATCTCAATCTTTTGCTTAACTGTTTATTTATTTCTAAAATAATGTGATTTTAATCGATTTAGCAAAACAAAAAGTAACAACAATTGTAACCATTTTTTGTTATTTCCGGTTTTACCCCTGTCATAATTTAACGGATATTGCATTTGCTAAT
>Ga0224511_10002355_pt1 | contig 12664 bp, 7 predicted proteins | sample SF_May12_sed_USG_2_FD_169988 | JGI IMG/M metagenome (GOLD analysis project Ga0224511, IMG submission 169988) | Sediment microbial communities from San Francisco Bay, California, United States - SF_May12_sed_USGS_8_1 | ecosystem: Environmental > Aquatic > Marine > Sediment | place: USA... | reverse complement strand
ACGCAACAGACATTTAGAAAACATATATTTTTGTGTTTTTCGGATTTTTCTGTTTTTATTTTCTTTTTATTGATAATTTCTTAAAGGAATTCTCCAAGAAATGTTGAGTTACCGCCTTTGGGGTTTAAACCAGTTTTAAGCTATAGCAAACCTCACACTTTCTCAAAAAATAGTTATTTCTTAATGTCTGTTGCGTCTTTGTATACTCCGTGTTTTGTGATGTTCTGTGTGTTTTTGTACGAGCCATTTTGTCACGGTGCCCATAAACTTGACTTGTTCACATTGTTTACAACATTTCTTTTTTGAACATCACTTCCATTTATATTACTAGAAAACATCCATAGAGACATACAATTGTTTATCGATTCATTCTAAACGGTGCCAAGTCCCCCCGTTTATTACTGGAAAGAAAAAGATATACGTTGAAAAAAATGTTTTTTGTGATGCATTCAATCTCTTCGAGAGACGTTGCGATGTTACTAAAGATATATGTGCTTGGTCATTTATATCCCAAGTTATTGCTTCAACAATCACTGTAACCACTTTATTTTTTGCCAAGTTATTTAGAAACATGATTTTCGAATTTAAATTATTTTTAAAACCTCTTAAAACTAAATTATAACACATCCGACTGTTCGGTGCCATGATTTGGACAGATAAAACAGACGTCTTTGATATAAACTCGCAGATGTCTCAACTAAACACGTGCGGCCATATAAATCGTTGTAGTTTTACTACAACACTAATACACAGAAAGCATGAAGAAAAAAGAGTAATACATTGTATGTGTATAATAAAAGCTATACATTCCTGTTCTCAAATAAAATAAATAATTATACTACATCAAAATACCTTACAAAACACACGTCTTATTTGTTTACTTTTATAATCCGAAAATATAAAATCAAAGTAATCCACCGATCTTGCTTTTTTTGCAAGAGTTTACCTTACGTGACTATTGTTAACAGTTTAAATAAAGATGATTTACGCTAAAATGTCTAAGTATCTGAACATTATTTCTCATCATTAAATATGTGTCAATATGTAAAGTCTTACATTTTACCTTGTTTCAGCACCTTCTACATCTCCCGACAATGGTACAAACAAATACGAGAATGTGGGCATCGATACGCCGAACACGGAGCTAGGTATGTACATTTTAACACAATTCTTCCGTCGTTTGTTTAATATAGGTTTACATGTATTTAAGAACTGCCCACACAACACATCTGACTTCTTGAGAGCCGACAACGTTTGCGTTGCACAGAACAACTATTCGCCTAAAGAGCCAAGCAACCTTAACCTACCTGCCTACCAACTTGCATGTATGCCTTTACCAGGCTACATGTACCTTATTCTGGTCATGATTACACAAATGGGCATACTTTTATAGTTTTAACAATTTGTTTTAACCATATATTGTTGTTTGAACGAGTTGAACATTGTGTATTTAGGTTATACCTAATTAATGTGTATTTTTATAATCTTATTTCAGTGGCCCAATCCAGTGCAGAAACCTACGAACAACTCAATGTTGTCACAGAGCATGATGTATGTGCACCGTACACCACATTAGGTAACAGCCAGCAAATATACTTTACATGCAAACATGATCATATCATATTAATTAAATAATATTCGGTCGTGTACTGCAGTGCAGTGTAAATCCTTTACGGCATATTCTATTGTCTTTGTGTATGCGCAGAAGAATTGAATTTTGCCGGCGACATTCATACGGCATCTGGAAGACATTTTAACATGTTTGCTGGGTAGCCGCATAACTAAAACAATCTCACTTTTTGTGGAAAGGGTTCTTAATAGTTTCAATTTACTTTTTTACAAAATATATAAAAGTGCTTAAAGGTATTACTCAATGGTGAACTCTAGTTGAACTGTCCCATGAAAGTCTAACTGTCACAACAATTCAAATGGTTATGCCCTGCAGTACTAATCACCGCTCCTAGCATGTGTAACGGTTAGTGGATAATTTAAGTTAGATTAAATGTATTATTCAAAATCAATTTCTGCATACATCATCTACCCATCTAAAGGCCTTTGAGTCCAGGCACACTGACCATGAAATACTAATGCACTTAGTGTAATTTCGCGGCTCAGTTCATAATGATAGGATTCCTATCAGTTAATAAAGCTATAGAACCCCCGTGAGTAATACCTTTACGTACTTGTTAATAATTTATTTATTTACGATTTCAGAATTAAACGATGTCAGGTATGTAAAAACCTATTACTGATTTTGGATTCAAATGTTGATGTTTGTTTTCGGAATTAAATTCTAAGAAGAATGTTATTTAATTGAAGGTTTAGACCTATATAGAATAGTTTATACTCAAACACGTTCCCAACGAGAATGAAAGCCTTTCGTGTATCCATGTACGAGACTGCATCAGTGTCCAGCGAAGCTTATAAACAATTAAACTCGGTTACAGCCAGCCGAATCAAATGGGGGAAGCAGATGGCGAAAAGACACACGCCGTGTACGCGAACTGTCAGAATGACCAGCTGTACCAAAACACTTCTTTGAAGGTGTAAAATACACATGCAATGTGACTAGCTGAAGGCTATGTTGGAAATGTGTAAATAACAAACTTACCATTTATGTCGCAAGTAACGAACATAAACTTTTATCCACGTGCTCAATATCTATCGTTTTAATATAAAACAACTATATACTATTGTTATGTAAATATTATCAAGCCGGAACTAGTACATTCTTGAAGAAAAATATCTAGCTGTAGTTCGCATACAGAGATAGCGCAAAATTCGAACGAATGCAAGCCTATATGCATTCTCCAAAATGGCGGGGCATACTAAAGCAAATATGTGTTAGCCCTTGAAAAGCAAATCATAGAAAAAATCCTACGGAATCATAGCCTATAGGTGAAAAATAGTACCCTCAGTTATTTTAAATTTTATTATTTATGGCAATGGAAGAAGCCACTTTTATTCTTTAATCGTGTTAACTGTAAATTTATATTGAACAAAAGTTTGTGAAAGAAGCATTTTGTTAAAGAAATGCACTAATTGATAAAGACATGTAATGTGTTCATACTGTTGTATTGTGTTAAATTATTTACACGTATATGTGTATGCGTCTATCTTGTTTTAAATGAATATATGTATATGTGTACTAGACTGTTTAAATATTCTATGATGTATTGTTCTATTCTGATCGCAAATAAACTTTATCAACTATGTGATGACCCCCGAATCTTCTTCTTAATCATAACAAATGCTGATCATTTAAGAACGTAAACTTTTCTTGTATCCACAAATATGTACATTTTAAATTTATTGTATCAACTATTTGTACGATTGTTTAAATGAGTAAAGGCATCCTGAAAGAGGACACATTAAATATGTTTTTATTGTACTGGGTATATGTATTATTCATCAATGTATGTAAGCATACAATTGTTTCATTGAGATGGAATAACAACATGAATTACCCTTGAAAAAAACTTAACATAACCGTTGTTTATGTACAAAATGTAAGGTACAACGGCGACAGAATGATGTCAGCACAATAGCGCGCGACATTTGCGCGTCCTCGACAACTTTGCAAGTCCGCTGTACCTTCATATCCTAAACCGCTCCGGATCATGACAGTTCCGCCAAAGTAATCGTCACATTACACAACGTTGGCTGTATCTAGCCGTTCATCGTGACGACGCGATACGCGAACCCTATCATCGACCCAATTTAAGTTAAACTTGGAAGACTACTCTATTCCATCGCTGCATAACCCAACGGCTGTGTCGACGTGTCTAATACAAGCGAGCAACACGTAACGGGGAATATATTTGTATTGTCGTCGAACTGAGTTTGTTCCTAGCAGTATAAACAGAAAATATTGTCCCTGTAGCTTATCTGAGACAATGCACTAAATTTGTGGCGGGAATGACACGGTAACAGCGTGATGGCTTCAACTATCTTTCCGTGGCGTTTTTATGCCCAGTCTTCCTGTCCATGGCCGATAATGAATGCTGCCATTATGCTTACACACTGTTGCAGACGATCAAAAGTCCGTTCAACCAAAACCACGTGCGACGTGACCTCCTCCCAGCAATCCCAACGCGATATTCCTATCATTTATGGACAAGTTATGACGGCGTCTCAAGTTATCCAACTCTGTTTTTGCGCCGGTTGTTTTAACTGACCACACTAAACTATCAAAACTGTATGACAAAATGGCCATGTTGCATACCCAGGCACGTGCACCTCGTGCATTTGCGAATATTAGCCGATACGGTAAAACGATTGTAGAGTTGATGATATTACCTGGACGTGTATGAAGTTTAACAGCGATAAATGGTATATTGTCAATTTGCGAGGCATACATAAATACTGACAAAACTTTTTTTTTTGATTGTATATTAGTTATTAACCAATTAAACATACTTAAAATAATTAAAACACTGACATGATAAGTTAACATCTAGTTCTATAGCAAAAGAACACCGCTTTGTAATATCGGCGTCGTTGTATAGCGGCATTATTATTTATATAAACATGGATATTAACAGACAAATTTCTACTATTTGTTTCACAAACTTCTTTTAAAATTTGCATTTGTGTTGGCATTGTTGACATCCGCTTCTGCCTGCGCCCGTTAAAAATCGAAGCAGTGAGCACTTAAAAAGTGAACGCGGAATGAGGACGCGAACGCACGCACATTAAAACGCTTGCATATAAAGTATAGAGATCGTTTTTACTGTTTGCGGAGGTGGGCGCGTTAACACGGAAACACACCAAGTCGATTTTCAAGATACAGTGGTGTGTGGTAGATTTGCGAGATTTTACTAGAAATGCTTCACTAGAAGTTCTGTTATATAAAATATATATTCAAAGATCTTTCGGAATGTTTAACAAGGGAAATAATTTGTGGTTCATAATACTAGTACTTAATCAACAGTTTTAACCCCTGTATTTTCTAACAATGGCCAACCCGGAAGAACCAGCGGTTATCAGGGACAATGTCAAAACAAACGTTTATAAACATTTTTCTGACGGTAGAAATTGGATTTAAAGTATAAAGAACTTACATATGGTGGTAGAAACACGTGCTGAATAACATTTCGTGATTTAAATTCAACCAAACATATAACGTAATACGATTTATTTATATTTATTTCAAACCAAAATATGTTGAAATCACCCCCAAGTTTTAACTGCTCGAAGTTTGGGACTTTAAATTGTATACTGAGTGCTGTACTTCCTGATTCACAAGTGCAGCGCTTTTGTTATCATTGAATAAGGGGTATAAGGCATTCTTATTCATGCAGATTGCGTGCGTGTCCCTCTATGACATGTTTACAAGCTAGATCCGATACACAATGTGCTAGTTTGATGTACAAGGTCGATTTGTTTATATAACATTGAAGGGCATTGCACAAATAAGGTGGTTTTAAGAAGACCAACTACGTGCTTATATTAAAAGAGAGCATATTTGACAAATATAACGATCTGTGGGTCTATATCGTTTGCCCTTCATCATGATTTATAATGTTCCTAAAGACAAATATATTTTTGAATTATATGCCGTATTGGTTTATATGATATTACCTTTCTTTCTATGTTACTTTGTAACATATCCTGAAAGAAAACGGATAGGCACGCATATCAAGAATTGCAATGTTTTGGAAAAAATCGTTAATCTAGATATAGGTAAATATTTAAACACTTTGACTGTTTCAAAGTTAGTTCATTGTGTCCTAAAGGCCTTTATGAATAAAAACTGTATTGGTTAAATATCATATAGGATGTCTGGGCCGCTTTAAAATACAAAACACTAAGTGTATGAACGCTGCTAAATGCTTACACGTCAATTGGATTTCGATTAACAATATAACCTAAAATACATGTAAAATAAACAAGATTTGCATCATCAGGAAGCGGTTTATTAATACAATATCGTTTTATGTAGGTACAGGTACGATGTCCAAAGGTTTGATATGATATAAAATGTTTCCGCCTTAAGAATACTCTAGTTGAGACAGCTGTATAGACGATGTAGAAATAAGTATCTGTCATGCAATATATACACAATGTGTTTATTTCATACCAATATTTACTTATTTAGATAAAATAATTCATCAACACCTAAATAAAATGTTAACGGGTGGTATGTTTGTTTTCAATGTACAGCAATCGACAGCTAAAACAAATCGCTTCCTAATTTATACCAATTGCCGTAGCACACCGTACTTGTTTTATTAAGACCGTATTTATACTAATGCAAAAAGGAGGATTTTTACTTTACATCGTTCCTTACGAACGTTGCTAATTTGTGTATATTATGTGTTCGCCGCAAAATACGACCATTGCCCACAGTGGCAGCTTTGACACTGGGTCTAATGTCGAAGTTGAAGCTCTGCCACAATGTAAACACTTTGTAAAACATTTACCTTGAAATAAGTTATTAACCTGGACATTATACGCATTACATACAGTAGGTAATGTAGCGAAAACGAAGTACATCATTACAAAGATTACACACAAATTTGAGCTATAAGTGTGACATTGACCTAGGAATTACGAATTTTGATGCTACGCACAACGCATAATATTGTGTACCTGCAAACCTTTTAAGACATTATTTCAAAATCAGTACAATAATGAAAACAAATGAAGCACACAATATCACTAGGACAGGTTGATAGAAGGCCCGAAATGTCTGCAAAAACATGCAAGGTGAATCCACAAAAGAGAAATTATTGTAAATCATATATCAATATGTACATTGCCTACATTTTTTTTAAGTTGAACAGTTAAACACGCATTTACATGTAACATGTATTTCTTCATTTGTGTGTTTGGTGTACTACAATACAGTACATTGAAGTTTAAAGATGTAAATTCACGGACTGCTGTAGTACTTGTCGTTTACCATCATTTTGATGTTTGTATTGACGGCCGTTATGTATGTTTACATTCCATTTAACAGAGCCTTTAACAAACGCAAAGCAAATTTGGTTTCGCGACATATGCAATATCGATAACATTCATAAGCACACTTTACAAATAATAAATGTAGGACAAGTGAGGGCGAACAGGACACGCGCGCAACACTTACAAACCAGGACGTGTAAATCACGATTTCATGCGTCAATGTCAAGGTGGAGTGTAAATGTCTAAAGGGGTTTGAATATACCAGGATGTTTATGACAGCATACATCCATCAAACCTCATTTAAGGACACTTGCAATTGAAAGGCTCTTCTCGGGCACTTGGATCAACTTACCCGGACTTGGCAATTGAGGATACTGCATGCCTAATTAGGGTCATGGTCACACGTACGTTACATGGCTGTTTATTCAACATCACATCAACACTTGTAACACGTGTAAATCAGAACATGACACTCAACAGTCACAACAGATTAAAGTGCTAAATGTGAATTTGTTCTGCAGTTTTTCAAAAACGTTTTCATTATATTTATGATATTGATCAATTTAAACACCATCTAGCAGATACTGAAAATGCTTCTGTTTGCAGACATGTTTTGTCTGTTTAAATCAGCTTACTGATTTATGCAATTAAATCACGTTAGACATACCAAATAAATCACGTTACACATACCAGATACAGTATTATGACAAGATTTTTACCACAACAAAGGAAAAAACGAACATTACTGCATCCGGAGTGCTTATTTTAAAATACAAAGATATTCAAACATAGGCAAAACACATGCACAGTCAGCCGTTTCTAAAGTACATTTATAATAACAGATAAATAATTTCCACAATTTCTTCTAAATATGAATCTCAAATCTGTGTTGTTTTTTGTCAAAGCGTTTCTTTTAAAGTTTGATGAGACCTTAATGTCTCATAAGTAACGGTTAGTATAGAATGCAATATACAAACATTTTTAATCAAATTCAAGGGTCAAGCTGTTTCTTGCGATACTGCCAAATCGACTATTCTATTCAGAATATAATTGTATTTACTGGACATTAGTTTTTAAACACAGACCATTGTAATAGTGTTTACAGTATATAATACACCTTAAGAAACGTTATTTATTTTATGTTTTGCTCATAATTTTATGGAACATTTTACCACTTGGAAAACGCAGTAGAAATCACTATGCTGTTTATCTAGGAAAAGCTACGCGTTTCCAAAATAAACTGTTTTAAACAGAATTCCAACTGCAAATTACTTCTTAATGTACCACAGTACATGTGTTGATGCCTAAAACGTTGGCAAGAATATATAAAGGGTTTCAAAAATATGTTTTGTGTTAAAAGCTACTGAATATATTTTGATATTTATTAATTTACATATTTCTTCAAACATGAGCCATACTTTAGGAGTTCCCGTTGTGATTTGGCTGCAAATCAAAGTTGTTCATACACATTGTCAGCTCGTTCGAAGAGGATCGGGTAGAAACTGTTTGAAAATGGGCACTCGCGTAAAGACAATTTTAACAATTTTAAAGATTAGAACACATGGGGAAAATAGCAGTCTCATCACATCACTGACGCCCCCTCGCACATAAGCGATACTCACAATGTTGTAGTATGTGGCGACATTTCAAAGCCGCCAAACAAGCACTATATACTATCTGTATAATGTTAAATGTTAAGAAAAGGAAAGGTCCTCAGAATGTTGAAAATGATGAAACTGTTTGACAAGGAGTCCAAACAATGTTATTTTACACATTTTAAGCAATAAAGGACCATAATCTAACAGTGGGTTGATATAACTAACTTGCATGATATAGTATGCCCATATTGTGTCAGCTACATGTAGTTTGAACAGGGTCGGAACAGAACTGTTTGAATCGGAATCCAGTCACCGTGAACTTCAATTATTAAATCAACCGCATACAGCATAATCTAAAAATGCCCGTAACGATCTAGATAAACATCAAACTTTTCCAGATATAATCGACTTTACAAACGTTTATGAGGATCAGATGAAACCGTTTTAAAACATCCTCTCGCCGCCCAGAAATCTCGCCCGCTAGACGCGAAAACACGTTGTCCCTACACAATTGTACAGGCGTATTACAATAATAACAAGAGTAATGTCCAGAAACGAAATTGATTTCGGAAAAATGAAAAATGTAGACGCATCTCCTAGACAAGGGTAACATTGACCATTTAGCTACCGACCAAAACAAAACACTGAATTTTGTAAATATACATGTACGTATGTTGCATGTCATATGATGAAACAAAGTTTTTGTTCAAACATTTAACCTTTGACCCACCGCCGGACGACATTGACATTTGAGCTACGGACATGGCAAAAAGGGCCATACATATCGTTTGCATGTGCGGATGATATGAGACCTATACTGTGCTGAACATTATAATAGTAACATAAACATTTTTTAAAGTATAGGTACGAATTCATCAGAAAAAGACAGATATACGATGCGGACCATAACATTATTTAACCATTTGGGCGTATAAAAAGTGACCTGTATAGCTTTCTTCCTTTTTTCATGGATGGTCAATCTTTTTTCGGTTTGAAATTGCTGTAAATCAGATTCATAATATCGTATTCCGACATGATTTATGAATCGTTCCAGTCCTGGTGCTAACAGGAAAAACAAGATCATATAATGTTAAAAGTTTATTGAAGGATAAAAATTGATGGAAGGATAAATATTAGTACATAAGATTGCCATTAATCATATATCACTGTACAATATACACATGTATTAGTAAGCACTTTTCCTAATAATATTGAAAATGTATATTTTCAAAATATCTATTTTTTAACATTTCCATTTAAGCATTATGGTGCCCCAGTACTTTTGTTACATTTAAAATAATAATAAAATTATGTTTTGCGAAATATGACCAACAGTGCGTAACGTCATCAATTATATTTAAATGTACATGGAAACCGATAATTATCATTTTGTAAAAATATTTAAGTCGTAACTAAAAACGTAACCCTAAGTCATAAGCTTTTAGCCATTTAACCTTCGATAATAATTAACGAATGCTAGATATTACTCTAGTTTCAATGTTTACTATTGCCTAGATCATTATAACTACTTATCTTGTTAAGCATGGTAATTTCTACCAAAGCAAAATTGTGCGTCTAGAATATGAGTTGAACAACATGTGTGTTCTATCGATTAAGTCGTCATCATGGCAATAGATGGCGTTGATCTTTCATTACGCCAGAGTTTACCATAAATATGAAGTTTCTATATTTTTTCAGAAAAATGTCGTCAATCATTATTTTCTAAGATTTCCTAGCAGTTGGCAATTTAGTTATGAGAAAACTTGTCGTTTTACCTGTTTTAATATGGTCCAGATTTCTTGTATTCTCGGAATGTTGTTGAATTAAATGGTATAAAAAGTTGAACCCATTGTGAGGTTAACATTTTTAAAAGAACATACATTGCCCTTTAAAGCAGCTGTCCTCCAGAATATACTAAAAATCATTATTTACAGATATTTCAAAATATCTTCTTTTTTTTAGCAAATGGAGGACAGTTGCTTTAAAGTAAAACAGAAACACAAATCAGTATGTTACGAATTATGACAAAAATAACTATGAAACACACACAGTTCATGCAATATTAGTCATAATTATTGATATTATATTAGTACTCGTTAACTTAATTCATGTATGTTTCAGTTGAATGACAGAAATAGATGATATAGACTTCTAAATAATTGAAATGTTTTACAAAAATTTACAGGGAAACTAGACACCATTAAATTGCACTTAACAAATGCAATGTGCAGGACACCTGCAAAATATGAATAGCTGTAGAATGTTAAAACATCCACATGCCAAATTGTCCAGGACTCATGCATGCATTAAAATGCAATAAACATGTAATGGTATGAAAACTATTTGATAAATGGAGGCCTTATCTTTATCAAAGCATATTAAAATATGAGTAGAAAAGTCTCTCTTGTAATTTTGAGCAAAGCCTAGCATTGTCAACTCGATGATAAGAGATCAGAGACTACATATTTGGACCGGTACCCACGCTAAAGCGTGTGACTCATTATGTGGGAAAGCCCATCAAAATCTTTAGCCAGGACCAACCATTTCAATAAAAGAAATGTCACTGCAAATAAGTAATTTAGCATGCATACTATGTGGCATTCTCCCGAATATGGAAAGAAAAGACAATGAATTACAAGGTACTGATATTACATAAACATACATACAATATATCAGGCTATTCAAGATCTAAACAATTTTTTTTATCATACACAATTTGTGAACATAAACATGTACATGTAACATACTGTTATGCAGTGTAACATTTAAGACAATTTTTACAAAAGGTTTACAATAAAATGTTACTTTTTTACACTTTATGATTATGATCAATTACGCAGTCTACAAGGGTTGTTAATAATACAATATTAGTGTGTTTAGATATTTACCAAATTTTGTAAATAGACCTGTCGGGTTTTTTTATATACAATTCTAATCAACTGACCCGCCGAATTGTTGACGCTGGCGTGGGGCCTTTAGATACATTCCCAGACTGGCACAAACATCAACATGTCAAAAACAATAAATTGCTTTATGGCTCCTCGCATATACGCATGACGTACAAATTCGCAACAATGTACAACAATATACTGGAACATAATAATAATAATAATGTTCAATGTGGAGTTTGTTTGCAAATAACATTCCGTTAGTGACAGAATTTTATCTCATTACAGAGTAAATCAACATATTAAGACATTATAATATTAATTGAATTGAATTATTAACGTATTAATTGTTAAAAATATTTTTTTAATCGGTTAAAGTAAATCAATGATTTTTTCTGGTTTTGGTGTATGTGCAAATGTAACACAAAATGACAATTGTTTGTCAAAATAGATTTTATCGAACGTGTATGATCATGTACACAATTATGACATAAATTGAATACTTGTCTAAAGAAACAATGCTGGATATTAAAGAGACAGAATCCCATCAAAGAGCACAAACATAATATGAAGCAAAAAAAGAAACAAAGCATGTACGTGTTACGATATGGAATAAGAGGGAGGATCCCGAGTATCTCACGGGAGTCCGTATGACCTTGTTACCCAGACAAACATGTACTCTTTGTTGTTAGAGGTTAACCCAAAGGTAATTCTTTATGCTTAAGTGTGAAATGCAGTTAAAGGGAAGTTCAGATAAAAGTTTAATTGAACTAAAACTAGGAGTATTTAGAACAAGGCAAATTTAAAACAAATGGTGATGGTTTGCAACATTCTGTCATTGAATATTTTATTTTCAATTTATATTAACAACTTTGGTAGAAGTTTTCTTGAATATTTTGTGACCCGGTGACCTACATATGCAATCAACTGGAACGCTTTTAACAATTTCGCAAAAACGTCACCAAGCGTTCACGCCAACATAGTTTCATCAAATTAGGCGGCGAATTTAGGCCACTGGGTTTGGGTGTAGAAATCCATATAACAATGACCAAAATAATACAATGCATACAGCTGGGTCATGTATGACCAAACAGGCATACAAAAGCAACTTCTAAATGATGTTTGAAACAAAACAAAAACCTGGGCATTGATGTGTTAGATAAGAATATGTTTACATTTTGATTTGTTTCACCAAATGACTTACATTAATGACCATACAAAATCATTTGAAAAACATAATGAAAGGACAATAATTTCTGTGCTCAACAA
>Ga0224511_10002354_pt1 | contig 12664 bp, 6 predicted proteins | sample SF_May12_sed_USG_2_FD_169988 | JGI IMG/M metagenome (GOLD analysis project Ga0224511, IMG submission 169988) | Sediment microbial communities from San Francisco Bay, California, United States - SF_May12_sed_USGS_8_1 | ecosystem: Environmental > Aquatic > Marine > Sediment | place: USA... | reverse complement strand
ATATTTCAGTTAGAAATATCTCGCTTAATGTGCATTTGTTGGCATAAGTTTTTTTAATCGATACACTTACTTTTGTGTTTCCTACATAATTGTTATTAGTGAAAGAATCAGACATATACTCTTTAAGGACAGGGAATTGAATCAGCGTCAAAGTTAAGGGCATGCGGGCACAGCACGTATTTGCGAAAAGAAATACTTCTAAGTAGCATCATTCAAACTTTCATAGATAAAGTAATTTAAATTATCTCTTTGTATGAGCCACAACCTTAACCTTGTTGTCACGAGAAGGCCGAACGGTTCCTGCGCGAAACAAAAAGGCTATTAAGTAATGATACAAAATTGTATGCGTGGCGTAAAAAAGAGTACTTTCCTTGACAATCTAGATGTCGTACTGCGTAAAGATCCTGTGAAGAGTAAAAGTTTATAATAAGTGTAGTGTTGCAATCGATTGAGGATAAAATTGTGATGTCGTCAAACACAGTACGACTTACTTGTTACAAAATTATACATATCCCAGACAGCCTGGTTGCGTTAAGGTGCATCGCGCTGTTGGTATTAATGAAGTAATTCCAGCTTTAAGACCGAAACAATTATTAACCCATGAAACATGACGCGTCGTTTATCAATTTTAAAGTTTAGCGAGTTCCTATTGAAAATCCAACGCCGACTTACAAACTACATAATGTAGTGAAAGACGAATACCAGAATACCAGAATAAGGATATTATATATTAGTTTCGATAGTTTAATCCGTACACTAATTGGTGGGATATTGATAGGAAACCATTGAGTATCGTGTTGAAGAGACCTACGATTGATGCATTGTTTATGGACCTTTAACACGATAGTTCATACTAGTACTCTATTAGTATTTTTAGATGTGTTTATTTACCAGAAGCTCGAAGTACCATAACTTTTTTCGATACGATACATCTTTGTCTATGTTTTTTGTTTTCTTCAGCCTTTAGATCACCAATAGGTTTTTCTAAATGTATGTTGCGTCTTGTTGTTCTACGTGTGTTTGTGTTGTTCTGTGTGTTGGTTTTTGTACTGACCATTTTGTCATCGTGCCCTCAAACTTGACCTATCTACATTGTATACAACGTTCTTTCTTTGAAAATCTCTTCAATTTATTTTACCATTATACTGTAAACAGTGTACTTAACCGATTGTCAGTGCATTTTACATAACTAAAGGAACAAGTGTTTGATTCGAGTCTTGCCTATTATTTGTTTTTGACAGTTGAGCAACAATCTAGACTGCATGGGTTCCATTTAACTTCCGATACAAATTGAGATATTATACACATGAATATTTTAGTACGTATTTCTTTAGAAAATTACTTCCATTATTTCGCCTAAAGATAACTAATTAATAATTGAAATGTAAAACATACGAAAATGTATACCTATACTACAACGATTATATCTGCAAACCGTTAAGTGTTTTGATATGTAGCATTTCTGCACCTTGACACTATCAACAAAGAAATTTTTGCCAAAACATAATTGAAGTTGACTGATAACATTTGGCATAGGTCTTCACAGTGTTATGCAAAAATGCCCTTTTAATTATGGATTTGGCATACAAGATAAACTTTTCAACATTTCTATGAGAAAGATGGAATGCGAGTAATTGTGTAAGAAATAATCTTTTTATGAGTTGAGTTTTCAATTGTTCTTTTATGAAACAAATATTTAATTTGAAATTGCTTTGGAAATAGGGTAAAGTTTAGTACTTAACGTTCAGAAGTATTTGTTATACAATATGGTATTATTGAATGACAGTTTAATTATTTTAAATTTACAAAGCTTAGTAGCAATAGTGTTCGTTTACTATTATCAGATCTAGGTTTGATCTAGGTACTACTGATGAACGGCTTCAATAAAACCGATGCTGCTGTTTGCTCGTGCAGGCTATGCTTCCTGAGAGCTTTCCTTTTCATCAGTTTAAGTTTAATTAGACATTTTCAACAAACCGAAAATTCGTCGTTTATCATTATCAGAGATAATGTGCTTCTCATTTTTTCCCATACATTTTGTATATTTAAAACAAAATTATCCCATTAATTACAGTATACGTGCTTCCTTACAGTGTATTAAGTTTTATAGAGTAACAATAAGCACACTCGCATCTTCACAAAAAACAACATTGCCTTGGTAAGACAGCGTTTCCGTTCTTCGTGAAAGTTAGAGAAATGTAAAAGTGTAAAAATGCTGCAATTGAGGGTTGACTTAAATACAGTGTGCAATTGTCTTTTTCAGGATTGTGATTTCATTTTTGTATAGTGTTTTATAATTCCATTACAAAATAAGTACTTATTATATGCCCAACTCTGTGAGAGGACATTTATACTGGCTCTTGTTCGTCTAAAAATATTGTGTCGAGCCTTCCTTTAAAAGTCTTTGTTCTGCACTCTAGAAAGTGTACAGGCTTGTTGATCTCTATTTGTAGCAATAGTTAACACTCAGACGTTTTCGTAACCATAGAATGTTTTCATTGGATTACCCCGATCGTGTTCAGATTGCATGTGTAGTTGTTTTTGTACTAAACCTTTTAGTCATGGTCCCCTTAAACTCGACTCTATCTTCATTGTTTACGACATTATTTTCTTTGAACATCTCTTAAATTTATATTGCAATTGATTTACAAGATAAGTGACATTGCCCAACATCGTAAGGGAACTTGTTTCTAAAACAATTAATCTCAGAGCTGTCTACATGCGTTTAGATACTCTGTCCTGTGAAAATTACATTACATTAACACCGGCTTTAAGAACAACGCAATTATCGACCTATTATAATCTTAAAATCAATTATCATTTTCAAATAATCTGAGATTCTTTAAGAACGCCAACGTAGTTCTATAAACTGAATAATTGGTAAAAATACGATAATCTGGCGTTAACATACCGTTAAAAGAACATTACAGCAGTTACGTCATTTAAAATACATTGTATACTTTTATTTGTTAACTAGTTTAATAGATTATTCTATTTGCTTAGAAATAGATTGACTATCGTGTACAATGTATATAAATTGAGGGCATAAAACAAGGCTATCTATAGTAGTGAAACATGTTTCTTTATGATGCTATTTTATAATAATAAATATACTTTTGAAGACTCATTATATGAAAATCTGATTTGCATTCACCTTTTCTCTGACAAACAGTAAATGTACATTTATACCGTTTTCTAAGGCAGATGTCAGATACTATTATCCATGTTTTACTAAATTTAAGTATATATACTAATATGTACATTTACTTATTATTTTCCTGAATACAAATGTTCATTTTTGTAACTCGCTAGGATACATCAGGCGAAAACAGAAAGTTGATTAGTCAGTTAATGTCAATTGGCGAAAAGAAAAGCTCGCCTGCACATTCTCGACCAATAACGTGTTGATAGTTGTTATTGTTATTGTGTCTTAAAATTGTATGAATTTAGAGCCGTAAAACATTTTGATTACCGCAGAAAACGTTACTACTGGTGTCTAATTTTCGTGCTTGTATTCTTTTTAAATGCTCAGCGCTTCACGCAATTCTCAAATCTTCGTCTGAGCGTTCATACTAAATATGCGCACGGAACATAAGAATTCATTATTGATACATTGAACAAAGACGGTTGTCTGTTAATTCAGTAAGCCTTGAAGAATGTAAGAAGACGACAGCACTGACTGGCATTTTAATTGTTTTTCACAACAAACTGAATTAAATCTTTACGTGGTGCTATTATCAGGATTTAGGTTTAGACGTTTTTTTGTTTGTTAACCGCACACAAAAACACAATATAAAACAGATCAATCAATGTTATACGTGGCGAATGCTTATTTAATAGGTTAGTATGTTTCCACCAAGTAAATTAAAATGAAATTTCACGTTATCTATAATTTTATTTCTTTCAATGTTATTAGCAGCATTAAACTTTCCTTAAATCTTTAAATTTTTGACTGAATTGTTTATGTCAAAAGGGGGTAAGTTCGCCACATACCTGCTTTCTGTAAAAACAGAATAATGCAATTCCGCAAAGTTTGGCAAAATCGTATCTTGTTAAACACATTGTTCAATAAAATAAATAACCAAAAATTGGGAGATTTTGACAGTTTTCGAAAAACAGAGTCAATTATAAATAATTGTAAAAAGAATAAAAAGAAAAGTAATTGCCAAACATTAAGGTTCTTAATTAATTATGACACCAATGTGACAAACGTAATTTAACGGCTTACTAGTAATTAACCTTTCTATGAAATTATGTAATGCTCGTCAGAAAAATTACCCAACTGCTTTCTTGTAAATAAACGTTTCGCAGCGGGTTCTGTATGATAATCTTTGTATTATCTATAACATACATGAAACCCATACATGAACTATATAGATGGTATTTCTCTAAAACGATAAATCAAAGGGCAAGCTTGATCACCCTTGCGGAAAGAGAAAGACATTGAATATTAGCCCCGATATTAGCTTATAAGGTACAAGACAATTGTCAGCTAATCGAATGTTAGTGTTTGGCCGTTAATTATTTTCAGTGGCATCTAACGTATGCACGAAATTTATGATGCGGGACCTAAAGTCATAAAACACTGCCTGTTTAGAGAGGCAATCGTATACCGCTAGACGGAAGGAAAATTGTTAAAAAAGGAAATGAGTATCTCCACTTCGTGTAAATAGTTTATTAGAACATAACCTACATTTCTAGCCAATGATATGACTTGGTTGCCTCCATTAAGAGCCACTCTTAGTTGTTAAGAGTTGGCTCTTAATGGAAGTCGCATGATGCCGTGGCGGGCATTTATAACTCCGCCTTTTTGTCCATATTTGGCTCAGTAAAGCATGCCATGTTGCGATGATTAGCTCTACATGTATTGCAGTTCGTAGCTGACTATTTAAAATTATTGATAAAAGAACATTGCTCAGTGAATGTCCTTAGAATTAAGAGAAGGTCATCATAAGACAATGCGATTGATTTAACACAAAAAGCACACTTCCTGTTTGTGACAAACGTGTTTAGAAGAACAAAAAGTGAGAAAGTGTGAAAAAGTGCATAAGATTCACAATCAAAACGAAATAAAACATTACTAGACGGCGGTAGAATTAAAGGTCTATGTATTTATCTTTTTCACCAGCATTGTTTACATCTTCCTGTTGAACTATTCTTACGCACTGAATCCTACTCGCGTAAATATGAGCAACTGTCAGATGTAGTTATCCATGCATGTAATTATATGAGTGTGGTCCGCAAATTTGGCTTTCAATTGTTTCTTTATGTTTCCACCCATTACGCTGATACAGTTAAATAGCTTCACTTCAATGGATACGTTCAGTTGTCTCGGTGGTTTTAGAAATAACCGGTTCCGGGTTCGAAATCCGCCAAAGGATTTGTATGGTGATGTATTTGTTTTCGTAGTTGTGGCGATGGTTTTACATTTGTGTCCAAAACACATTATTTGTCATGAAATGTTGCGTGTATACAAAATATTCTATACGAGTTCTGCTCATGGACCATTGAGAATACCTTCTACTATATCGAGGGCTTGGTGCAAAACTATTGTAACTTCTTATATAAACTGAGGTAGTTACCATAGTTTTGCACCAAGCCCTCGATATACGTTGATGAAATTAAAACGTTATAATTTAAATATTCTTAAAGTTCTTTGATATGGTAGTATGCCTTCCAATGATACAATCTCAATTCAAGTATTGCATTACATGTAGTTATATGAGTTGGACTCGTTATTGACACTTGCTTATCACGGTTTGCCGCCCGCAAAAAAAAACCACAAACGTCATATATGACTGTTCTGACAACCATATCTCACCAAGTAAATAATTTTCTTGAAACCATTGTCTGGGAACCTAGTCTGATCCTTTATCGGCGCAAAAAGTGAACCAACATTAGACGAACGTCGGTGTCTGGCGATGCCTGATACTTAATCGCCATGGCAGTTGTGAAAGAACACATGGCCAAAACAAGTTCTGAACGAACCCAATTAGACAACCAGGCATATCGCAATAATTATTGCCCCCACGTTTACCGATAAATATTATACCAGTTAGTCGTTACCTAAATTATGTGTGAAATCAGCAATTACCGGTTCCTAATAATGAACAAATGTTGATTTTTAAAATTGTATAATTGTTTAAGGCCTTATATTATTACATGTGTGTTTAGATTACCCGACGCTTTGTAGAAAAAGCCACACTACAATATTTGAACACAATTCTGTTAGTTTTGTTCTCTCCTTTTTTGACGGGGCGTGTATATATTAAACTCCGCCGAACTTCCGTATGTTTAAAGCGGTTATAAAGGAAACATATCAGATCAGATATTCTGCTGTAGATTTTGATCAGGACTGAATGAAATTCCGATTTATTCGTGATTGTCCATTTGTTGGTTTTTGTTTTCAGAAAACATATCAGATTTTGGATTTTTCATTACATTAAATACATTTTTGAAAGACAAATGCCTGTTTAAAACGCAAAGCAGACCATTGTTAACTTTAACCATCTTCATTTGTTAACCCTTGTTTCCGTATTGACTGTCACTCGTTTTACCGCTTTAATCCGTTGCTGAGATTGCTTATTCTCCCTTGTTCTTGTGATGTGGAATTGTCATTTAATAAACTTAGTCCTAATATATTGGATATTGAATGGACAAAGTATACTTATAAATGATCAAGTTTGACAAGCAAAGAGACCCATCAAACAAACATGTTTCTACAGGCGGTGACTATCGGGTCAATGGCCAAATACGTGATGTTCTCAAATACACAATCATGGCATGGTCATTGACGGCAGAACTCAATTATTCATCCATATTTGTCAGCTGGCCATATATGTGTATACATGTACCGTTCCAGACGCTTAGTGTGCCAATGCCATGAGAATGGCATCAGGGCAAAGCAGTTGGTGCAGCTAGGGCATTTTTAGATTTACTATTAAACCATACACTAATGATTTGTGCATCAAATTCTCTGAAGTTTTGTTGTATAACGTTGGTTTGCGAAGACCTGATTGACTTTGTGTTTGCTATTTGAAACGGTGCGCGGTACCACTAATTAACATCCTTACTGTTTTCTATTGTTATAAATCACCCACATTCTGTTATAATAATTCACAACAGCTCTTCGAGTGCGCAACTATAGATAAAACAATAATGCCCATTGGTTTCCAATTTTAAAACAAACGAAACAAAAACCCGAATAGAAAGAGCGTAGACCCGCTTTGTTTGGTCTCATTTTTGTAATGGTTAAGGAAATATTCCGTTTTGATTTTATTAGTTGTTTTGTAAGATGCTGTACGGGACCACGCATTAAACATGCGAACGCCTTTGCCATACCGAAGTGTTTGTTTGTTTGGTGAATTAATTAAGTTGTTTATGCAGTTTTGAAAACTGCGCGTTGTAGCACGTTGGTAATTTACCCTACTCACACATACAACATCCTAGTAAGCTTACTGATCTCCGATAACCAATAGTCCGTGCATATATCCGTGAAAGTAGCGAACAACAACCCTACTTCAGTTAGCGAAATAGGGGCAAAGGACCGTACACATTTTCAGCGCAAAAGTTCTGTGGACAGGTACTAGGTCTAAATCAAGGACTTTTGATTAACAGATCGCAGATCTTTTATACCAATTCGTAACCGATATGGTGACACTGTGCACAACACATTATTGAAAAATGTTTTCCGTCCTAGGTACTCGTAATCGTTTTATTATCCTTTACATCATGCGTAGAATGTCATCCGACGTGTGTTCGACAATAACATAGTTCGAAGTTTTTGTGAAGCTGTACTCAAGATCAATCGCTTGTTGCTGTATCATTCAGACGGAATCGCCCAGTGCCGGGTTGAAGTGTTGACTGCCACTGCTTGATAGTCGTACAGCAGTCTTCGGCAGTTGCTGCTTGTCGCTTGAAAGTAGTGCTGGAATACATTCTGATTGGACTTTTTGTTTATACAAAGGTATGCCAATGTTTCTTATTATTATAGAATCTTCAGAATGAACAAGAAGGTTTTGTTTTATGTGGTAAACCGTCAAAACTTTTCCTATTGGTAAATCATATTAATTTATAATTAGAATGTGTTCCTTTGATTAGATGCGTTATAAAATAAGTAGCATTAAGGATAAACTTTCTTGTTTTGTCATCGAAACTTAGTTTTGCTTTTGTGTTTCTTATTATTTGGCGAGTTTGAAGCAGTAAATTATTGGTGAAATATAATTTGATTTAATACAATGTAGGATAACGTATATAAATATGTATTTGAGAAATATACAACACAATGCGATTATCACATCAATTCGTTTAGGTTCATTTAAATTTACATACCCAGTATCTTGATACCCACGATGACGAAAACGATTAATTATTAACGTTACAATACACAATATTGTTATGATAACATCGGAATAATTGCAAAAAGAGTGGTAACATACAAATGTATAACGTAAACGTAAATGAATGGGGTTTCAAAAGTTAATAATTCGTTTCTATTTCAAAAAGAAAGCATGTGCCAGAAAAGGAATACTTATCTTGAACCGTAGTAACTATTATACACTAGCCAAGGAAACATGTTAATGTGCTATAGAGAGAAGATATTTAATTTATTGTTTGCTGATATTTTTCCACTCATGTGTATTGTAAACATACTAATCTTAAACTGCGAGGAGAACTGGGATTCACTGCTTTATTATGGTTTAACAGTTGCATTGCTTCACTAATGATGTCGATATGACCATTTTTATTTTTAATATTAATAAGAAGAAAAAAATGCATTTTTAAAATATTTTTAACTATTGTGATTGTTTGTATGTTTCCACCATCAATACCTGTAACCAGTTTAAAACATAATAGATCAATACGATCTAGTTTTATTATTAAATAAAAAATATGGTAACGCTCGATTTCTTTGCGATATATTCTATTTACATTAAAATATAATTATATACTAAATATCGTGCCCGATATTGACATTGGTTGTGTAGATATAATACAACAAATGCATGTGTTTTAAAACTTGTTACCCACACCTCGTACAACGTAGTAAAACGTTCATATTTTACAAAAGTTAAAAGATAGCAGAAACAAGCTTCAATATAATTAGGAAAAGCTACATGTATATGTGGATATGTTCACATTTGATCTGCCACATGAACAATATCTTAAAATTCTGTGAATACAAGTGTTTTAAATAAAATGCTATTTTGCAGGTCAAGTCTACAACGTTGTTTTGATTTTTTGTTCACAACAATTGGGATTTTAACATCAAATACCAACAGAACATTAGATGATATGTATTAAAGTGACATCCGTGCACAGCGTCAATGTCATAGCTAACTTACTTGAAAGTCTTTTTTGCTTTATATAATGAGTCTGTTTGTAGATCAAGACAAACATGAAGTATTTAACATGTTAAAGTAAATTAAATTGTAAAACATCAAACAATAGTTTTACAGCAAATTGTTATGAATACCAACATTTTTTTCTATAATATGTGATAACGTGTCAACCTAAATTGGTAAACCTATAAAAGCGTTAAAATATTCTTATAAAGCTACACTTACACGGAACAGTCGAACTTGTTAACACTGAACATTAAAGAGCACACCAGTTCTGCAAACATTTTAAGTATTCTAGATAAATATTTATTGCACAAACCTCCACAACTGTTAACATCTGCAATGTTAAAGAACGGGGGGGTGGGCAAGTGGGTTTCTTTGATCGTTTCCTAACAGTTAATATCGGCGTTTTGGCAATAGCGATATTGGAACTGCTTGCGGGCGGCATGGATAATAGTATGTCAAAGGTACGCTTTATCATATGTTACATGGTAGTTTATACAATTTTATGTTTATTTATTTATTTTTATTATATTTTTATTTGTTTATTTAAAACGCTTACTTATTATGCACATGCTATAACATTGATAACCTAATATTTTAAAATACACAGATATTACCTGTCATTTCAAGCTAAATAATTCACATTGATACACGTATAATAGCTTTTAATTTACACATGCAAATACAATATTTTACAGTGTTTTTGGTAAATAAATCATATAATTATTCACAACGGTCTTATTAACACATTTCTAACAACTTGACGATATAAATATTATTCGTATAAACAATTGACAATGACAGATAGCAGTCGCCAAAAGTTTTCACATTGTTTAACACAGTGCAATGTAAGTGTTTGGCAGTATATTTGGATAGACCTATCAGTACTGATCTGTTCTCCTAGTTAGTGTAAGAAATATAAGTTCATTTAATATTAAGTTAGATGAAAGTAGTTAAAAGATGCATTGTCTATATACTTCCGTTATCAAACAATTTTCTTTTAAAGATCTGACACATGTACCATGTTTAACTCAAATATTGTGTGTAATTTACTGTTCAGTACATAATTGTTGGACTCACTGAGTTAATAAAGTGATATAATAACTCCCGTACGATGCCTTTCAAACATGAGATACAAACTAAGCACCTTTTTACTTTATACTTTTTATTCGTATAGCATGTTTGTAGACTTTATTGACATAAATGTTTCAGCATAAATGCATTTTATAAAATAGATAAGTTGTCCGTTAATAGTGTAAGAGTACAATTCCCTGCGCCAGACAATGACATCGTTGACTGACATGGTAATCATTCATCACCACGCTTAAATGCTTCTGTTTCGATTGACTATAATCAGCGTTCGGTTGAATGCTACTGTTAGCCGCATACAAAAGCTCGATACAAATCAAATTAATTACAATTAGAGTTTGCCAAAAGAGGCGATTATTTCGATTAAATACGAAAATATACATGATTAATTTTGTTCATACAAAACATTATCACGGTTTTTTTATTAAAAATAATCACTCTTAAGTTATATAAAAAAGATAAGACAATTTTAAATCGCGAAATAGTTTAAGACTCTTATTGCACATCTCCATATCAGTATCCGGATCTGTATCAAGATCCGTGTCCGCAAGATTTTAACATGGACGTTCTATTCCATGTATCAGTATCCGTCATACGTATTGATTCTAAATGACCTCATGTTTAACTGGCAACCGACCATTTATAGAGTAATTTTAAGTCATTAAACGTTTTACCCAGTTTTCTACAGTTGTACTTTAATCATGGATTTTATGTTGTTAACATTAAATAAAAGCATCAGTGGTGTGGCATCTTCCATTACTACTAGTACTAATGACTAGCTTTAATAAAACCGAGGCTGCTGTTTTCCCATGCGGGTTATGCTTCCCGGGGGCTTTCCCTTTTCTTAGTTTAATTTATAGAACTTCTTATCTTAAACACGTGTTCATTGCAATGGTACGATGGATTAGAAACTGAATATTTATTTGTTATATTACAGGTACTTCACTGAGGTCTGGTCGTGTAACACACTTACAACAAAAACTTTCGTAAATCTGTTTTCTTGTTACCAACGTATTAAATGTATCAAAACTGTTTTGTGGAACCTTAATATGTCCTCTTTCGACTTGGCTACTAGGTTTAAAATTAGAATGTATCTGTTTAATAGGAAAGTGCGTTACTAATGCTTTTCCGAAATCAACAGATATAATACAAGTTTAATATGAACTGCCAACCGATAAAAGACATGCCATTTCTGTTTCTGGAGTCCCTTTCAGACAAAATAAATGCGATGTTTAACTTAAACACAAAAAGTTTAAATAATCTAGATATATCTTTATTGCATGGAAATGTGGTTTAAGTGCAATACGGCTCTAGACATAGTCTTTTAATCCCCTGATCTTTTTCAATATAATATCCGTATGCCGCACGGGAATGCGGATACTGATAAGGACTACAGGAGTACCCAATGCGGGTCCGGATCCTGATACCTAGAAGTAAAATAGTGGCCTCATGCGCAAAATGATTAGTGCATTTTTATGTTCGTATTTTGCCTATAAGTTCGTATGAACCTAGAACTGTTTAAGGAAATCGATTCTTGAGAAACGCAGCTGGTTAAAAACAAAAAAACAGCGCAATTCAACATCAGATATTATCATTGCACATATACAATAACGTCGGGCATGGGCTTCATACTTTGTATGTGGTTTGACCGTAAATGTCAAATTGAGAAATTATTGAAATATCACAACCAGGAGTATCAATTTCTGTTTGTCAGGAAGAAATGATGTCCCAAGTTCGTATGAGATAGTTTAACAATCATCTCAATAGTGTTGATTTTGTAGCGAAAACGAGGCAATTTCTATAGTGATAGCTAAATGCAGACAATTTGTGTTAACATATTTTTATCTTTAATTTTGCCATCAAACCATTTTGAATTTTTTTATCACAGTGTTCAGTTTAGTTGAAACCATATTTAAATATGTTTATTTTTACTTGCCAATTTTATAAGATACAGGGTGTTTTGCTGCCCAATACGGGAAAATACGGGGCAGTCAGCAGATTATTATGGGGCGAGACGCTTGCGTCGAGCCCCATATTAATCTGCTGACTGCCCCGTATTTCCCGTATTGGGCAGCAAACACCATGTGTCGTTTATATCACATCGGCAACCTTTTCTGAAATGTGTCTTAAATAAGTTGGTAATCTTGTAAAACAAAGATAAACTTACCAGTTCCACCAGGAAATGTTCTTTCCTTTATCCATTTTTGTTTTGAAAAGGTATTTCCGGTTTG
>Ga0224511_10002352_pt1 | contig 12665 bp, 8 predicted proteins | sample SF_May12_sed_USG_2_FD_169988 | JGI IMG/M metagenome (GOLD analysis project Ga0224511, IMG submission 169988) | Sediment microbial communities from San Francisco Bay, California, United States - SF_May12_sed_USGS_8_1 | ecosystem: Environmental > Aquatic > Marine > Sediment | place: USA... | reverse complement strand
CCCTCCCCCACCTCAAATTATAAACACCAGTTTCGTATTCTCCCCTATCTCAATATGATACTAGTTACATATGATTGCGAATTTTGTGACTGTCAATCAATCACATGATGTTTAGCTCCTAGCTTACGAAAACCAAATGGTTCAGTTTGTATTCATGCCCTTGCTTTGAGTTTTAAAGGCAGACAACCTTGAGCTTTCTAAGTTCTAGATGGCTATTAAACCAAGCAAATCAAGGCACCATCTATGATATGGGATATTGGTTATATGTTGTGATTGACTGATTGGTTGTTTAAGTGACCAAGAACAATGCATGAGTTTATTGCCAAACAATTGCAGTTTGCGGATGTTATTCATGAAGAATGGTAGTCAACACAAATATTCATACCCAATACGATAATCCAATATCGATTTCTCTAAGTTATAATCGATCTACAAGTAAAACCCTGGTTTTTATTTAGGCTTGAGCCGCTTTATTGGATTCCCCTGGAATAAAAACATTTTGACATGGTTTAGCCGATGGCATTTGACTGTACATATTACAACAGCCAAGCTTTAGCTAGGCCATTGTCAATCTGACATACAGTTCAATTTCATCTGTTTCAGTGGGTTGGCGCAAAACAACATGAGTTACAGGCTAACTCCATGCAGCTGCTGTACTACCAAGCCCCATTATCAGCCCTCGGTCTGTTGGTTTTGATACCATTCACTGAGCCGGTATTCAGTCAAGGAGGAGTGTTTGGTCAACTCTGGTCTCCCTATGTAATGGTAAGATAGTCACCTGGAAACAGAAATGCCATTTATATGGTGGCCTAGACCCAATTCTTATTTTAAGAAAACTCAGTGGTCAGTTCGCTTTCACATAGACCAATCAATCTCAGACATATATCATGTCTATCAACCATTAAATGGTCGATATTTTAATTTCTATTTTCAATTATTATGAATGAACTTTCTTCCAGTACTTTTGCACTCTGGTTATTACAATGCAGTGCCATTTACATCATAATACTGAGTTTCCTGGTTACTATTCTGTCTCGCTTCAGGCTTTCAAAAGCACGCGATTAAACCGTTTCTGTCTGATGAAACTGTATTCCCTTTCCTCCTTGGCCAGGGGTACTCTTATTGGCAGTATCATATGCACACTTGTGGCTGCTCTGCCAGTAAAGGCTGTAACTCACCTAGCGCGTATGTGCGCGATGCATATACGCGTGTGGAGTTTTGCGCTCTTAGACTAAACTAACCAAACGCGATGGACGCGTAATTACACGGGTGCGAAACTTCAAATTCTCACAAAAGGAGACTCAATCTGATGTGCATGCGAGCGAGAGATCGGTCGACTACAGGTTTTCTCGATTAGTAACTCTTTCGGCGACACTGCAGTGGGTAAAAAGCGAAACTTGACATCTATTGCTGAATTTTCCCCAAATTCAACGGCGAAAGCTGGTTTCGCTAGATGACCCATAAAATGTCCTCCAATAATCGGTGCGCGTGTCACAGTCAAAGTTCAATCTCTTGAATCCAATGCATATTTGCGCGTATTGAGAACACTCACTGTCACGTGATGGAAAAATACGCATAGCTGACAAATACGCGCACATACGCGCTTGGTGAGTTTTATCCTTAAATAAATGGTGCTTGTTTATTTGCAGGGCGCTGTTTTGCTGTCAGGGTGTCTAGCCTTTCTAGTGAATCTCACTATCTTTTGGGTTATAGGAAACACCTCTCCATTGACGTATCCTTTTCTGGCAGTTTTGACTGGCAGTAAGATCAGATCATCTTATTTTACATGGATGACTTCATTAAGCCAATGGCTTGTTTTTATGATGTCCATAGTTTGCCCTCCCCCCTCCCCACCAACTAGATACTCCTTCATCTAACACACAACCAAAAAGGATGGACAGTTGGCACAACTTTGGAATCAAATCCAGTATCTCTCCTTTTCAGTTGCTTTAGGTCAGTGAGGTTTACTTTTGTTGAGCTCTGGTGATCCAGATCAGATGAAACAACTTTCATACTGGTGTTTTGTCTAATGATATCCTATTTTTTCTATTTAAAAACTCTATTTCTCGCTTAGGAATTGTCCCCATATAATGTTTGGTTCATAGTACATTTACCTCCAATCTTCATACACCTGCTGCGGAAATTGCGACTGCGAAAATGACTCGGAATCAATGACCCAATACAATAGCAAATGTATTCTATCCTATCGACAATCTGAAGGCACAATAACGTGACCATGAACGAGTGATCTATGCAATGGCTGCTGGGCATAGACAGCTTGGTTCTGAAACCAGTAAGCGTTTCGTCTAATATTGGGTTCATATCCTGGTTGTCTCTGTCATCTTCTATGCCAGCAAAAAGACCAGGTTTTGTCACTTTGAACCTTTGTTGTTTTGATGGATTTCGCGAATCAGCTCTCCAAATTAAGCCGTAGGCAATACACTATATATTTCCTTGACTAATGACACACAGGTATAATATGGCAGGCCACTTGAAGTTTTGTCTTATATCGACTGGCGGCTTTTTTCTATTCCATGAGCTCCCATCACTGGATCAGTTTATTGGAATAGTTCTCACTATATCAGGTTAGTACGGTCATGTTTTAACCCAAGTCAGTTTGGTATCGGTGCGCACTCATTCCACTAAATTTGAGAATGCTTATGCTAGTTTTGACATTTTCACTGTTGCAGTGTTACTTTGTTTTTTTGCCAGTCATGGCTTAGCTTGGTTCAGTAGTGAGGCTTGTATTTGTTTTGAGCTAGTATTCATGTAGGGAAACCATACTCACAACAGGAGCCTACTGTGAGTAGGATTCAAATCCAGGGTCTCTTGATTGCGAACCCAGTGGTCTTGCTGCTATCACATGTTGGTCATCAAGTAACTACTATCATCCAATGCATCATATTTTTAGGTGTCAGCCTTTACACTTATATCAAGCTTCAGGAATCATCTCGGACAGTGACAAAGCCAGCGCTCTCAGCTTAATACAATTTAGGACAATCTGTTATAATATATATCATCTCCCCAAAGGCAGTGAAAACCAGGTGCAAAACCCGCAGGAACATCTGTTGTGTGTGCACAACAACCTTACCATTCATTAATTTACCCCAATCAATACAACATTCAGTCCGTACTAATGTTGTTAAGTGTAAGACACTTAGCATTTTTGATGCTTTAATTTAATTTAAATATATTGCTGTTTAGAGTATTGAATGTTGTAACTTTTATTGACACAGTTGTTGGCGGTGAACAGTAATGGAGGGTTTAGGCCTTCTGTGGTAAGTTATTTTCTTCTTTCCCTGCCTGCTCTGTGTTGTCATGCACCTGCGTAGTTGTGTTGACAGTTAACCATGATGCCCTAGCATTGGGTTCAATCGACCTGATGAATTAGTCATACAATTGCCTTTCCCGATCACAATTGCCCACACAAATCCTCATCTTTATTTTATGAATTCAACTCCCAGTCTGACAAATTGCTATAGCTACGCTTTCTATGTTACAGCAAATCATAGGCACTCCGGACGATGGGACAGTCGCACGGCCAAATAGAACTCATTGACACTACACATAAAGCTCCATTGTCGTCACAAACGTCGGTTCAGAACGTGCGAATACCTGGACCTGAGAAAACTATGGCGGGTGAAACGACTATTAATGGTAAGACTTCACCACTGAATGAGGAATCTTCTAGACCGCCTACAGGCCGCAGAACAGCAACCCCAAGAAGTAAGACTACAAGGTAAGAATATAGAAATTCTACCCCAACAGGAACTAGACCGCAACTTTATTTGTAGCGACTTCTGTCAAGAACAAAATCTTTAACGCAAACAATAAGCTTAATCCCTCCAGCCATTGAATGGGATGCCATTTAAACTGTGATTTTGTCTGGGTGCTTGCTAAAAGTACGCTCCAATATTCAATGTTCTCGATTATCATTCGCCATCCCCCCTTACTCGAGATTTTAGTCAACTAAAATGGAGTCAGTCATGATAGCCCCGTAGGAGAATTAATGTACCTCACTGCCTGTCCTCCCTGTGGCCCCGGTTCAATTCCTGGCCATGGCAGAGTATTTCGAGGGATTTTAGCTGATTCAGAACAGTTCTTAGTGAGCTAATGACCATTTTTGAACCTTCAAAGTCTGCATAATGGTCTTCCGCTCTTGTACTTGTGAATTTGTCAGATCTGTTGATGTCCCTCTTCCCTGGTTAGCAGGTTTTCTTAATGATTCATCATTTTTCTCCAATACTCAATTTTTGGCACACCATGTTGTAGTGAATGCGAAGCAGTCTTGCCTGGCGCTGTTCAGGAATCACGACCCGAAAGTCGGCAAAGCAAAGCTTCCGCTCACACGCCATCTAAAACACCTGTAACTGAGGGAAAGAAAGGTGAGGCAGATTATATTATCAGATATGCTATAAAAGAAATATACAAACTCCGGTGCCAAAGTACGATACCATCCCATGGGGAATATCCTAAGCGGACCCTGCCTTAGTGACTAGGGCGAGGTCTGGCTTCTAATTGGGTATATCCGCTGAAGTTTCAGCTAGTCAAAAGTAATCACAAGTACTTAAATGTAGAGGAGTCAGCAGCAGATTTAGTGGATGAGGAGCTGCGAATGCTAGAGTCGGAGGCAGAAAAACAAGATACGAGAAAACCGGATGCAGAGAAACAGGATGAAGGCAAACAGAATACAGGGAAACCCGTGGAGATAACTTCCACAATCGCTGTCATCACAGTTGATCAAAAGACCATCAACCACGATGGCTCCGAAAAAATAGAGTAAGGCACCGGTCAAAGAAAAATCCACAGGAGGGTTGGGTTGTGATTCGTTGAATTGAATTTGGTTAGCCATTTTCTACAGTTGCTGAAATTATTTGGCATTGACTACTAAGGTTGTCATATAATTGAGTTTCCTCGGCAGGAACATGAAAGGTACCACACCATTAAGAAATTGATCTGTTTTATAATTTAGTGATTCCAGTTGCTATGATATATAGAATGAGGGTCTTTTGTTCAGGAAATTCCTTCCGATGGATCAATATTCGTGCAATGGTAGTCTCTCCCTTAGCTTAGCATTATATCAATTGAACAAACACTCACAGAATAGGAAAAATTGATTACTTGATGCCATTTGCCACCATTTGTCCGCGAGTCGTCAGCAGAATTGGTCAGTGTGCAGTTCCATTGCGCGTTTCTGACTGACCCCACAGAGAAGCAGATATGCCGGAACGAGTGTCTCCGACATCGGGCATGGGAGGCCGACGAGGCTCCAACACCTCTCTAATGAGTGGTAAGAGTACAGGTTCCTCTCTCAATGGCAGGGCCGCAGATGTCGAGATAGCTTTTGTGGATCCACTGGATAACAAATACGAGTGTCCGGTGTGCACCCGGGTACTCCGCTACCCCGTGCAGTTTGAGGACTGCGGACACAGATGCTGCTCATCATGCCTGCCAGAGTTGCTGAGGTGAGACTCTTGGTGATAAAATTTCACTCTACCACACATGTCCATGTGATTCTATATAGGCCATACTCTGGCCCGTTAACTCAAACTCAAACGTTAAGTTTACATTATTAATGATGGTTTTAATGGTTGCTAAAAACATCATCTAGTCTTAATGGAAGACTCGAGTTTATTAAAGCTCAAGTACAAATATCATTGCTCATATATGCATCATATGTAATATTTCATGATTGTCTGTCGATCAATGATGTATTTCTTGTCTACAGAGTTGCCCCAAGATGTCCAAAAGACCAGAAGGAAGTCAGTCGCGAAAAGGTTCGAATACATGTCATTCAATCTGGCTCATTTCTATTAACTTAGAGGGGAAAACCGACATAGACCATGTCAGACTGTATTGCATTCAAAACATTCACCGTATGTCGCTGTACTTCCAAAGGGATCTGAACTCGCCAATTTTTTCATTTTGCTGGGGATATATCATAATGCTGAAACTGATTTTGTAGGTCTTCGTCGACAAAAAATTCACAAAGGAAATTGATATGTTGGCGGTGAAATGCGCCAACCATGTCAACGGCTGCAAATGGAAAGGAAACCTCAAAGACTTTTATGTAAGTAGAGCGGGAACCACCTGGTTATATTTGGTTTTTTATTTATAATCTTAATTTTATGGTATTTCAACTCTACTTCATAATCTGTAAATACATGTACATATGTTTCCTTTTCATATACATGTACCTGTGTGTTGTTACATTGAATACTATTGTATGCATCAAACATAGACAAACTCATTCTCATTTTTAGTCTCATTATGAAGATTGTAAATATCTCAAAATTCCGTGCACAAGAAAATGCGGAGCCGAATTTGAGAAAAGGTTTCTGGATAAACATCTCAGGGAAGACTGCCCTAAAAGAGGTAAGATGATTCTAATGATAAATATCAAATACCTGTCCTATAAACATCACACTGAAGTGGTTTTTCTGGCCAAGTATGCGTTCACCATCACAACAGGATACCCGCAACCTTGCAACATTTCATGAGCTCGAGTACGATACTTAAACACACTCTCTGTTCTTCAAGTGGTATTGTCGATTTGTATGTAGATATGACGTGTGAATTCTGTAAGAACAAGATCCCAGCAGACGAGGAAATCACTCATCTAAATGTGTGTAAAAGATTCCCAATTCCGTGCCCTAATGGATGCAAGAAAAAAGATGTGCCCCGCGAGGAGGTATGTTTTAAAAGAACTTTTTTGTTTCTGTTTCAATCGCATGAACTCCATGCACGGGCTTTGTGAGAGAAGTCAACCAAATAGTGTATATCTTTGCTACCCGACAACAACTGGCCCAATACCAAGACAACCGGTGAACCCAGAGGCAGGCCTTTGCCCAGCCAATGGAAAATGAATTGCCAGAGATGAAGATGAGGACTAACCCTGATTTAATTTTCAAGGTTGGACTGAAAACCTTATGCATTTATAATGGGTTGTGAATATGGAAGTAGATGACCAAGTTTAAAAGCCTGTGTCAATTCTATATTCCCATGGGAAGATGGTAAAAGCCTGGTATATTTTATCATTCAATCACGTGGAATCCTTGAACCCGTCTATTTTAATCTTTGGTTGTCAAGAAATACCACACATCGACAACCTAGATTACAACACTTCCTGTAATTTACCTATACACTTGGATCAATTTTCAAGAAAGTTTGTCTGCATAAAATGTACTTTCGCATTAAGGCACTGTGTTTATGACAAGCCGTGCCAGACAGACGTGGTATCACTGTCTAGTTGTTATGTACTCATGTAAATGTCTCTAACAGAGCTTTACTCTGCACAGATCATGTTTGTATTACAACCTCTAAATAGGCTCAGTTAACATTTGTAATTATCCATCTACCTTGTTCTAGCTGGATGACCATATGGAGAATGACTGCAGCAAACAGGGCATTCCTTGCCCATTCTCCGAGTGTGGTTGTGACCATCGGTGTGCCCGTAAAGAGATGAATAAACATATACGAGATGAACCAGTCAAACATTTAACTCTGGTCGGACAAACAATCCTTGCTCACAAAAAGACATTGGAGATGCATTCGGAGATCATGGATTCCCAGAATGATAAACTGGGTAAGTTGAATAATAATTAGAAACTTGCATCTGAGTACCGCTATCCTCCACTGTAGGTATAATCGCGGTAACAATGCTTTCGGTCTGACATGGACCAGGTGATCAGTGCCCCATTTACCCCTTGGTTTATTTATTTATTTATAAAGTACCTAGTTACAGTCAAATATCAAATATTACCAAGACACACTTCAAGGGTGAACTGAGTTGAACCAATCAATGGAGCAGAATTGTAAATGACCATTGATTTTTAAGAAGTGTATAGCTGTGCTGTCAAAATAGAGGAAAACCTTTGATTATCAGGCTGGATGACCTTCGACTGTTCTAGTACTTGCTAAGTATGACGATGCAGTTTCTGGTACGACCACCAAACAAAATTGCACAGAATCAGCAACACTAGCGAAACTAGCAAAAAGTTGCTAGTTGCCTAACTTTTAGCAGCGACTAGCTGCCTTCACTTTTGGTAACTGCTTCACTAAAACAAGTGCCAGCCAATCATCAGTTATGTGAGGCATTTTGGGGATATGCTTCTCTTTCCTTTCTCGTGCAACATTCAATCAAACTCAACTTGATCACATCAATAGAGATTTGGAAAGGTTTCACAGCCTCGCTTGCCAGTGGGCTTTAGTTACTACCCTCTATACAACATCTGGACCTGGTTTGTCAAGAAGGGCATAGAATAAAAGGCTGAATGGGTTTCGAAGCAAATTCCCCCTTAAAGAGTTTGTGTGTCGTTTTTGTTTAGGGCGGTTTCTTTGTAAATCTCTCGTGATCAACTCATGTGCCCCTTCGCAGATAAAGCGAGCAGAAGAGTAGATGGCTTGGAGAAACTTTATGGCTCCCAGCTTATCTGGAAGATTGATAACTATGAAGCCAAGCTAGAGGAGGCCAAGGCTGGCAAGAAGCCAACTATCTTTTCACCCCCCTTCCTGACCAGTCGTCATGGTTATAAGCTTGCCATGTCTTGCTGTCTTTATGGCGATGGTAAAGGTCAGTACACATGATGGTTTGATGTTCAGTTTCTACCTTGCGCTGGTTAGTGCAGGATATCAATTCCCCTTGCGGTCTCTGACTACTGTGACCACTCATTCTCCGGTCAATAGTGAGGCAAGTCTTTTGTTGTGAATTGATTTTCACAGAATCCTGCATATCAGCTAATTTCCATTATGGCCGCCCATTACATGTAATATCACCAGTTCCTGTACAAAGTAGACTAACTGGTGTTTTTATTTGCAGCTCGTGGTAAGAATCTGTCTGTGTTTGTGTGCATCTGCAAGGGAGAGTTTGATGCCCTGCTACTCTGGCCGTTCTCGCACAGAGTAACCTTCACTCTGATAGATCAATGCCAGGATCCGGAGGCCAGGCGTAATGTTACCTACTCCGTTAAGCCTAATACATGCAAAGAGAATAAAGCATTTCTTGGACGACCTAGTGGCGATCGAAATGCTAGCTTCGGAGCGCAGAAGTTCTGCGAACTCAGCATTTTGGATACACTTGATTATATCAGGGATGATACACTGTTTATCAAGGTTAACATTGAGATGGATGATATGGTTATGCTGTAACAGGTTCTCTACCAAGGAAAGGATCTGTTCAGTGTTGTGTCGCAAATCTAGCACTGAGCTGGTCTTCAGTGCCGCGAAACCCTGCCCCATATCTTCATATGTATACACATATACATATCAACTATCATCTTGTCATCATCACGGGATGAGTTCCATACTTAGCTTGCATAATCCGAACTGCCAGCGATGTGAAGTGAAGCACACCTAAGCTTGGTTTTTCAACTCCATCTATTCTTCGAATGCATACATTTTTAGCAAAAATGCCAACAAATGCAAATTGATTCAAATATTTTTCTTCTTATATTTTCTAACAGATTATTGCAATAAAATATTGTTACCCGCAAACATAAAACCTTCTATTCAGTGATAATAACAACAAAAATAGTTTCTATAATTGCATTGTGTGGTATGGTATAGAAAACTCAAATATTTTTTACATCAGATCCATTTCATGATGTAAATGTAATAGAGTATTAGACACTTCGCAATGAAGTAGCACAAAAATTTCGATTTTCCTTTTGGGAGCACAAAGTAATTACCTGATGGAAATAAAATTAGCAATGGAGAGATTACTGGGTACGAAGAGACTGCTCGATCACCATATCCATCTGACTATCCACCACAGAGAGTGCGATAAGCATCTGAGCAGCATAGTACGTGGCCATGATAATCGTATGACTTCCAGGCACTGGGTGGGCAAACTTGTTGACCGCAATGGTGAAGTCGCTGATACAAAAAAGTACTGCACCGGCACAGCTGCACTGCTTAGTCCAGCGTGACAGCTTACCAACCCGCGCAGATGCTCGCCAGGTCATGGTAAAGATCAACATTATGTAGAGAGGCACAAGGTAACTTAGAATACCTGCAATGGAAAGATAAAATAAATCATCAATAGATGACATGTCAATGGAATACAAAACAACAAATAGATATAAAAATATTGGTCCAATATTTGGTAAACAGTGTTGGGCTCAGTTTTCTAAGCAGTTGCAATATGTCTTGCCAATGAGTGTTATGTGAACATGCAATGAATTTCGGCCAAGGGAATATTACTCCCAATAAATGTGCACAGGAGCATGTGATCTGACTTTCGAGCTATAAACACAATCTCAGGTAATGGGAAAGGGTAATAATAAATACATGGGGCATATATTTATGATACTATACCGTGATAACTATAATACTGATATTTTTTTCTTTTTTAAAATCTGCAGGTGCCTGGTGCAATATGGTAGAGCCAGACATGACTCAATTTTGGCAAGGTTTGAATGGGAAAATACAAACATGTAGTTTCAGCAAATACACATATGTATTGTTAGACTTACCTGAGATACCAGGAGCGATGTAGGCGTAGGCACAACAGCCCAGAACAATTGCAATGGCCAGCTTCTGTAGGTCTCTTGGTTTAAAGCCAAACGCCAGAGTGTAAAGGATGTGCCCAATAGCAAAAGACAGTAGTCCATACTCGAAATACTCGTACACTGAAAGACAACTTGTTGATTATTTTGGATGCTTTCGTGATTAGACAACGTAACCGGGATGAACAGCACTCTTTCAGAATCAGTTTAAACAAAGACACCAGATTGCAACATGTGAAAACATGGTGCAATGACTCAGGCACTATTGAGGCGTTTGACCATTGTATTTATCACACCACATAAGCCTGAGCCTTGTTTTAGAGAGGAAGGATTGAACGAATTATCACTGGTTTTTATGGTTCGCACCGGTCCGAATAAACACTTGATGTGAACCATGGAATCAAAACTGGTTCGCACTCATTCGAACTCACTCGGTGCGCACCCAGTGGTTCGCACCCAGTGGCGGTGCGCACCATAGAAACACCTGGTTCGGGCCGTTTAAAGCAGTCTTTTGGCTGTGGAGGTAGAAAGTTGTGCTGTACTTTATCCGTTTACTACGTAGCTGCCGAATTTTGCTACAAATATGGTATGTAACTTTCCGGATGATGAGATTTCTCGGTTTTTTAATAGGATAACAAGCATTCGCAGTCATTTCGGACTCATTTTGGAAACATACAGGAGTAATCTGCAGAACTGTAAACAGTATTCGGCGGACAATTTATATTTGATCGGTAGAAGACAACTCCTACTGGGATAGGATCGAACCATGGAAAATGATCGCACTTTCGGTTTGAACCAGTGCAAACCCCTCCTCCCGGTTCGGACCGGTGCGCACCATGGAAAGCCAGTGTATGTGATAAGCTCATACTAACAGCAAGAGCTAGGTATGACTAGAGCCGGAGACAGGTGCTCCAGTCACAAAGTTATCCCGTTATCCCATTATCCCTCCTCCCCCGATGTGTGGAAAATTCAAAACATGGTTTAATGCTTATTCAAAATTCAAGAACGGGATCATAGGAAAGCTGTCCTGAACTATCTGAACAAGTCCGGTTTAATTTTGAAGGTATCAACCAAAGTTTGGATGATTCAAAGATGTTCCTAGCTCTTACCAAGTAAGGCATCTCCGATCACTGAGAATATCAGACCGGCGAAGATTCGACGAGTGTATGTATAGGGTTCACTCATATTTACTCCGTCCAGCAGCACAAACTGGATGAGGGTGAAGATGGGCAGACATTTTATCATGCAGCAGAAGAAGGTGTTGGAGCCTGTTTCACCAAATAACACAAAGAACACAGCTACCGTCTTAAAGAAAGGGGTAATCTTCGGCCCAACGCTCTTCAGCTGTAACAAACAAATAGTGAGTTTTAGTTGGTTTAACAAGCTCAGCGTGTGTCATTCTATAAATAGACATTATGACAGTGGCTTTTATCTAGATAAATCTGATAGCGTTGACACATTCCTATTTTTCGAATAGTTCCACCATATGACAAACCAAACTGGGGCGAATATTAGGTCTCCCACAAAGACTATCATTACTACTACCCATGCTATGGTATAGTCGGAATAACGACTGACACAGCACAGTGCAGCAAGCACAGCACAGCATGGTGCAATCAGTAATAGACTATCATAGGTTATTAGTGGACCTACCCAGTCTGAAGCTTTTTGAAATGGTTGGAGTTGGGGATACTGACAATGTATGCCAGCGGCTGCCTGCCATAACCAAGGTTTGAGCAATGATGTATGTGGCTGTTTTGAGGTTGAACCCAAGATCTAATTATTCTGGACCTAGCGATATAGCCACTGAGCCCGTCTGTTATTGAACCAATCGAATACCAAGAGCATTTACCAATAAACTCCGAGCCTGACTTACAGGGAGCGATTCCTTCGCTGAAGCACTGATTGGCATGGATGATCGAATAATGGAGAGACCGACTCGTGACTGGCCAAGTCGCTCATTCATCTGATTAACCGGTGACATTGACAGAGTGGGGCTTGGCGTGAGTCAGTTGATCGTCCACTCACAGTTTCATAACTCGTGTGTGATTTTTTTAGGTTTTGTGATCAACTCAATAATATTGTTTTGTGTTTAACTAACTATATTGGGTAATTTGACTTTGAGTATAACTATAACTATAGTTATTTGGATTAGAATAG
>Ga0224511_10002351_pt1 | contig 12665 bp, 4 predicted proteins | sample SF_May12_sed_USG_2_FD_169988 | JGI IMG/M metagenome (GOLD analysis project Ga0224511, IMG submission 169988) | Sediment microbial communities from San Francisco Bay, California, United States - SF_May12_sed_USGS_8_1 | ecosystem: Environmental > Aquatic > Marine > Sediment | place: USA... | reverse complement strand
TTTTGTTTGACACGTAACTGTATACTGTTTCAATATAAAAACACTTTAGAAAGCAATACCCCAAAAAATTAATCTACGAACGAAGCATAATTTCGTAAAACACTCGCAGTACAATAGTGTGGCCTTTATTTTTTCGCGCGTATCAGGTTCATCCAATCGAAAAAGAGATTTTCTCTTGTTTTCCCTCACGTCATTTTCAGAGGTTATGAAGTCATCCAATAGAACGGCGGATTGCTGAAATCCCAGACAGACGTCATTATACAGAAATGTAGGTCAAAATCCAGCTTAGACAGCTTACGCCGAAAAAACATGCAGATTTGATTAAGTTATTCATTAAGTTAAAACTATTTGAGAACTTTATCAGCTGTGTCAAACTGAATTTTCAATACACATTTAATGTGTGTCAATGACAAGTATCCCTACACAGTGATCGAAAAGTTAAAAGAAAACGATTCTTCTCATTATTATCTTAGGTATATTACGGAATTTTTATGCTAGGAAATCTTGTTTTAGTGATAACATGAAGAAAACTGAGTTTGCTGTACTTGATCTTTTGAACTTACTCGCATGCGCAGTACTGCTGGAGTTATAATGCGCATCAATAGAAAGATAATTTTAATTCCACTGGTTATCTTTCTACTGTAAATTCTTATATTTTTTCAATAGTCGTGAAAGAAAACAATATATTTCGAAATTCATTAAATTAAATTAGATTTTCTGCGGAAGGCAGTCATACATTCACTGTGTAAGGTAAGATTATTAACCTCCAGTAACTATTGCTTCGTCCGTGCTAGCCAGGAGAGGTGTACACACTGCGCATTTATCCATGCAAGCGCGCGTTTGAGCGTCGACCGAACGTCTTCTGCGTCCAAAGATATCTACGCAACAAATACTGTTCCTTAAGAAATTAAAACATCAGCAATTCTTCATTGCAAAATTTATCATTACAAAAAAACTCCTGAATTTTTGAAACACGTCTGAATATTACTATTTTACAATTTATAACGTATGCGTTAAGACTTGTTTTTTAATCACGTATACAATTTTCAAATTTTAAGAACTGTTGTATCAGATTAAATAAACCACATTTATTTAGGGATGTCGGTCCTTTTGAGAATGTGTTTTCTAAATAAAAGATTTGTAAGAAACTAATGATAGAAAAAACAGTTTTACTTTTAAATATATCTCCAATCTTGTTTGTGACATTGTTAATGCCCGATGTAACGCGTCTTATGCCACTGGAAACAAAATCGCCAACATTCCTTAATCCACTTTGTATTTTGGTTCCAATGTCCTTGGTTTTGCCAGCAATAAAGTTGCCAGCAGTCTTGAGATGTTCACCAATACCACTTATAGCTGAGTCAATTTTCTTAAACGCAGTCTGTCAAAAGTACATGAATTAATATTATTTTTATTAAAACTGTTCAATACAAAAATGCTATAATGTATAGCCATTGTTTTAAGACAGTCGATCTTTAATATTTATATACTTTTACACAAAAACGCGATGTGGCTGTAAAATATCCACAATAAGCATAACATGCATGGGGACAATATCAGCAGGTATTTAGGTTTTATTGAAACTGTTCATCAATAGTTATGAACGATACCACACCACTGACACCCCCCTAGCCCATGAGCGGAACTCTATTTTTAAATGTAAACATCATACAATCCATGATCTAGAAGACCAGAAAAATATAACTACTCGATGATGTTGTACGAACTACATTTTACAGTCGCCACACAAGCACTACACACCAGCTGTAGTAGGTTAAAACGTTTGGTGCATATACACTTAAGCTCAACCTACCCCAAAGGCGTTAGAAACTTTGTCGACAGCTGAAGAGCCCAGGTTTTTCATGAAGTCGAGAAATGGTTTGGCTTTGTTGCCAATAAGGTCTACAACGTTTGGGACACCATTTGCAATGATGTCCAGGGTCTTTTGAAGACGGTTGACAGGGTTGATGGCAGAAATGGCGGTCTGAATAATGGTCAATGCCGATAGTTTAGATCCAGGGCTAGACCTAGAAAATAAAAGTAAATTTCAACTGAGAAAAGGGAAGACTTGTTTAAATATAAGCACATTTTATTGGGTCAGACAACGTCTAGTTGTGACGAAAACTGCATATTCTGCAAAACTATGATGGTAAAGATATCCCTAACTTACTTGCATGCGGCCACAGCGCATGTGTTGCACGCATCCACCGTGTTGTTGACCAGCTTTTTACATCCATCCATCTTCTCTTCCAGTACAACAGACATGTCCGTCACGGTATCCGTTTCTGTTTCGATCTTGTCCAGAAGGATTATGCGAAATTCTTCAAGTAGTACTACAAAAGAAGACACGGCTTAATAGTACTATAGCAAAATTTAATTGTACAGTATTGTGATTGTGCATACCAGTCAGTCTACCAGAAGTATGGACCTTACCTTCAACAAAATGCAACAGAAATGAAACTTTTTGATTAAACGCAGTATATTTATTGGTTATAACATGTAAAAAGCCTAGAAATATCTAAGCATGGGAAATACCTCAAAAACACTAAATTCATAACTAGGTAAAACATTTTTGTTCTATTTAACTGATCGTTACAGCTAAATAAAGTTTAGTGTTGGTATTTTATGTCAACAGTATGACTGAATAACATTTAAAAGAGGGAACAACTGAGAAAAATGTAAAGCCCTCAGGTAGCACTGAGCCTGTATGAGGAAAATAGCAGTCTCGCTTTTATTGACGCGGTTCGTCAATAGTAATGAAAGATGCCACACCATTGATTGACTGATTGTAATCTATTCCAAGCCGGAATCATAGCCTGGGTCAGTTAGACCGTGATGTCACATATCATACCCCAGCATTCTGTGTTGGCGGGTACATCCTTGTGAATCAAAGGTTTAGGATGGGTTGGGGGTATTGCTTTCAGCTAACACAGTCGGACATTCCCATTCGGGAATCAGTATATATCTCCATTTAGTAATTTAAGTTTAGTGTATCACAGGTATGTTTGCATGAACAATTTGCAAGGGCCAAATCTATTTTCAACGGCATGAGTCTATTGTTGGCAAGTGTCCAGCCTCTGTTAATTGACTGTTGATATATTTTCATACGTATTCACTCCTGAACTTGAAAATACGATCTGAAACTGTGGTAATTGGCAGATACAGTTGTGAATGGCAACATTTGAAAGGGCACATGTATATGTTGAATTTGTCCTTACCTGTTATTGTAAAATGTAATCTGTATTGTTTGAATCAATCTGTCTTGCACATCTACAATTAGAAGATAATACTGATAACATAAGAAAAAAGATAACATTGTTCTAAAAGTCATTTAGCCAGGGCGGGGATCGAACTCACGACCACCAGCTTGCAAGTCTGGTGCTCTACCAACTGAGCTACCCGGGCTCACATTTCTGTGTTAGGTTGTTTTTCCATCACAGTGAACTCAACGTCGTACACACACTCGGTTAAAATTAGTCCTTGAATTTCTAAGAAATATTGCTACAAAGCAATTCCATGGCAGACCTATGTAGATCCCGCCGAGATCGCCATTTGTAGACAGACCAGAATTCATTTACCCACGACCCATGCTTGCAAGTTAGGTGATATGCCTATTGAGCTACCCGGGTAGTTCTTTCTTAGGTACGTTACTATACATCACAGTGAACTCATCGTGCCACAAATGTATCAGGTTTCATCTCAATCACAGAAGAAGTGTAAAAGAAGTTTGTTGCACCAAACATGAAAAAATATATGCGGACAAACCAACAAGACACAGACAACAACCCAAAGCCAGTGACTGACATATTGACTTCCCCATTGCAATACTTTCGTACATGTAGACAATTTGTTGTCAAGACACCTAATTTGACATCTCTCTAAAAAACTGCTAGCAATACTGTTAAGTATATGGAAAAACACATGTTTCTGCAAAACATTTTTTAATTGTGTAGCAAAATTCGATAGATGCTTATTAGCTTATGAAATAGTCAGTAACGCTTGCTATTGCAAATGAATTACTGTATTGTTATGGTATTATATTTTACTGTGTTAAGGTGGTGAAACATATTGAAATACCCAAAGCAGGCCCCAAAAAGTACATTTGTCATTTTCAAAAACTAGAGATGATATTGAAATGAAATAAGCAAAATACTGTGAGGTTACCTTAGAAGTACTAATTTTTATTAATAAAACATAAAATTAATTGTTAATTAAGCATTAATTAGCCAAAACAATGGATTTCACGCGGGCCAGCAGAACTCAAAATCTAATAAGAGCATACCTTTCACACTTAGCCATATAAAACTCCATGCACTAACGGAGGTAATCTTAGAGTTTTATGAGTGAAACATCAAAAGTTTGTCAAAAAAAAAAAGTTTAGAAAGTAGGACGTAAACAAAAGTTTGAACCAAAATTGATTTGTCTTTTTTGGACAAACTATTGATACCGGCATTCCATTCATACGGGAGCGCGACGTGAACGTTTAGCGTGAACGTGAAACGTGAACGTGCGGCGTGAGTTTTCACGTTCACTCTATTCCATTCATCCGGTTAGCGTGAAAACAATTATTGTAGTGTCCTTTTCGTTATCATGAAAACATTATAAATTGTCGCAGTTTCTTACTCTTATTAAGAAAACATGTCATTATAAATTGTCGCATTTTCTTACTCTTATGTGTGGTTTGCTTATATCCAAGTACGCAAGTACAACGAAAACATAGATTGTGAATACATTATATTTTCAAGAAAAGAGGAACCTTTTGAACTTACCTCAACTTAGTGGAAAAGTTAGAAGATAAGCCTGGAAAATGATATCATATGGAACATAGTAGCACATTAGAGAGTGGTTGTGGGTTCAATTTCCAGTCGCACAAAAAGTGAAGAAATAGTATTGTGTTTGTTAACGTTTATCTTGCAAAGGAAGCTCATTTAGCCTAAGGCCGCTATTCCATCTATACGTGAACTTGAAACGTGAACGTGAAGCGCGAACGTGAAAATTCAAACAAGCGATTTTCTATTGTATGTATTCCATATCGGCGTGAGCGCGACTTGAACGTGAAACGCGAATTTATGACGTGTGACCGTGTAACGCGAGCGTGAAACCGATCGCTACATGTAGCAATTTTTCACGTTCACGCACAACATTCACGGGCAAAGAACAAAACTAAGAAGACCTCTTTCTATGCGAGAGGCAAAAGAGAAACTAACTGAATCCATCGCAAATGCCCTGTATGAACAGTCTTTTAAATAGTACAGGCTGACTTCAGGGTCACACACACTAAAGACAGGTGTTGCAGAATATAGCTGACTCACTCAACATTTCTGGGTACACTTAAAATCAGTTCTGTTGTAATTACAAAAGTCAACTACTTCTAGAGTATTAAATTATTATGTCATTACAGATGAATTTACACATTGTTGTTATGCATATATACACGTACATGTACATTCTATACAAAGCAATGACTTGACTACGTAAGTTACTGTAAAACTACCTAGTTATCAAGTGTATTTATAATAAAACATTTTTAATGAGTTTCATTCGCAAGATAAACGTAAACAAACACAATACAATTCTTTTCACTTTCGTGCGACTGGAAATATAACGTATTCACCATCTATGTTTTCGTTTGTGCTTGCGTACATGGATATAAGCAAAACCACACATGAAAGTAAGAAACTGCGACATTTTATAATGACATGTTTTTGCTATCGAAAAAGACAATACAATAACTGTTTTCACGCTAACCGGATAAATGGAATAGTGTAAGCGTGAAAATGCACGCCTCACGTTCAGGTTTCACGCTCACGCTTCACGTCCACGTCGCGCTCCCGTATAAATGGAATACCGCATAACAATATGCTTATGTATGGCGTCACAATAACGCTAAATGAACATTTCTATAAAACAGTCTTATTATTTTCTCATTTCCCATTCTAAGCATTTTCTACATTTTTGACATAATTTTTATAAATGTATAAACTCAATATTTATCGCAAAATAAATTTTGTTGCAATTTTTTGAAGGTCAAAATATAGGCTGACTGGCCCAATACAATATAACATCATGGCACAATCTAAGAGTTTTACTTACGTCTAAAATTATCTCCCGGCATGGCTGTCATGGGCGGTGTGGCGGCCGCCGCCACACATGACACCACGCACACGAGGACAGCTAGCTTCAACAACATCTGAAACAGTCGAGAATTGGATTTTTAATGTGTTTTTGACGTAAATTGAATGGATTAATTGAGACACATTTGCACTGAGTTACGCAATGCGGACAATATAGTTCTTTCACTGGTATTTATACTATTTTATACAAGCACACTATATATACTATTGCAAAAATGAACATGGGCATGTACGTTTTGTATCATAACTTTAAAATCACTTAGTCAAGACACTTGAAATTTTCACTTTCAAATAAATACACGGCGGTTGACATATCTATACATTTTCGAATGAAAGTTACGTAGTCGTTTTTCATAGTAACGCATATTTAGAAAATCACGTTTTTCACGTCTACGTAGATTCAGCGTAAATTTTCGAAAAAGTGTTTTTACATCATCGCTTAACTAATCGCATGCTCCACACTAACTGACATCGCCGACTTAACACTATTGCAAACGTCAGTTAACGCAATGCAACGTTGTAAGCTGACGTTCGTTACGTTAGATCGACCAATTTATGAGCTCCTGATAACTTGTTATGGTGTTCCGATTGCAATTTAGTATACGTGACAAGCCACAAACACTTTAACACTCAAGGACTAACTTCAAAGCCGTTACCTGTTGGTTTTCCTACAGCTATGACAGATTTACCTTATGGCAAATGCAAAATCAAATGTGATTTTTTGTTAGCGGGTTGGAACATTAAAAAAATAGTCAAAGAACTGTTTCGAAAATTTACGCTGAATCGACGTGGACGCGAAAAACGTGATTTTCTTATTTTGCGCAATGATGAAAAAAGGTTACGTAATTTAACCGCAGTGTATTTATTCAGAAGCGAAAATTTCAAGTGTCCACATTAAGTGGTTTCAAAGTTATGATACAAAACGTACATGTCCAGTTCATTTTTTGTAATAGTATATACATTAAACTGATGTAAGTGAAGGCTGTGTAGTAGAATATGAAATGTAACACACTAGAAAACCAACTTGCCAGTATTGCATATAAACAATAATACCATTCATATAGTCGGTATGATTATGATTTGTACCATTGTCTCAAAATTAAGTATGCAATGGTATATCGGTATGCTTTTTCATGTTTGTGTTATACTTTAAAGCCTGGTAAAATTATAATATTCTTCGACCGCAGATATGTATAATTTGTATGACAATGTATGGGTAAGTTTGTAATTTTCGACATAAGTCGCCTAGTTACACTTATAACAACAATGCCGAACTAGACTGAAAATGAAAACCAACAACGTTGGAAACCACATCTGCGCACTTATTTATTTAAAGAGAGGAAAATGACGCGTGTGTTATAAGAGAAAAGCAGAACTACGTACCCGGTATTTCGTTTTAAACATTGGATTAAACTTAATCAGGCGATGCCCGGACGTTCGCCGGTGACATCGGGCGATTTAAATTGCTTTTCAAAATCCTCCGGATGTCAGATGCGAGGACACACCGAACGGGCGCGAAATGTGCCCGTCCGATGCCATTTTGTCCTCAATAACCATCCAAAACATCGTAAAGGCGCCAGCAATGTTTAAATAGTAGCTAAACTTTACCGAGCACCACGCACGATGTGTTAACGTGGACTTGATATGGTATGATTGTTTCTGCCTCTGTAGATGATTGTGACCATATATAGCATCAGCTAATAACTAATATTCGGATTTGATTGCGAAATGGTGCCTTACAGAAAACAAGATTACACTTACATGGGAAATATCACCTTTAAATAAACTTTCTTTTATTACAAACATACCATGACATCTAAACAATAATGAGCTATCATATTTCAAATCTTTATTTCCCTCTTAGGTAGAGGATATTTAACAGTTTATGTACAACATTTAATAATAGTATCACTTACTTATTAGTTATTAGCTATGCATCACACACGTATATACAATTCTGCAAAACACAATTATGTTGCACTACATGGAGCAATGTTCAACAATAACAGGGTAGTTTAGTTCACTTATCGGTGTTCATTTTCAATTAGTGTAGACTTGAATGCAGCTTACAATATATGACAAGTTCTTAAGTAAGAGCACTTCGTTGTCAATGTCTAGAACGGGTTCTAGAGGAGCCCCTAACAGTCTCAGTGTTAGAGCGACACTGTCAAGTTCCAGTAGGGAGTGTTTCTCGTCCGGATGAAGTATATTCGATAGATGCTCGTAGAACCGCGAGCGAACAGTTGAGGTCGCAGGGCACTCACACACTGCATGTACCAGTTGCTCCTGATATATGGTGTTGCAGTGTACACACACTTCGTTTTCTAGTGACACCGGTCTTGCCCATAAACGGAAGATGGTGCACATAATGCTCCTGACCGAGGATCGGTTGCAAACACGATATATGATAGATGGCGCTATACATGGATGGAGTATGCGAAAGAAGGTGAAGTCACTGTCTGTTGACATTCTCTGGTTCCAGAGTCCGCTTTCGTTGTTGTCAATGGCGTTCTTCCATTGCCTTTTAGAAGAAATACACGGTTCTGGTAACACTACGTTATTAATGATTCCTTGAAGGTTATATTTTAACAACAGTTGGCAAATGTCTGGGATGTATCCCAAGCTAACAAGTGGTTGATCATTAATAAAAAGTATAAGTTTTCGTATGAAAATATCTCTTCACACTAGCCCGCCGGTAAGGTGATTATTTTATGTAGAAACTGTAGTTTACGGGACTCTATTCTGGAAGGGAGTCGGTTCAGCCCGACCATGGACTCCGCCATATCGGATCGAGTGTGCATTGGTAAACCTTGTAATCGTTTCACTGCTTTATGTTGGAATCGTGAAATAGCTGACATGTCTGCATTTGTTATGTTGCTCCACAACTCAGAACCGTAAAGAACAATTGGGACTATGACTTTAGAATAAAGATCGACAGAAACAGGTGGGTTCACTCCCTGGGCATGGACACCTTGCGCTGACATAGCAAACAAAAAATTATTTGCTTTCTGCAAACGTTGACATATTCTATCTTTGTTCTTTAAGTGCAATTAATACAAAATGCCGAGATGCACGAAACTTTCTGTCTGCTTGATTGAGCGATCACCAAAGCGAATATCGACAACAGGTTGTGATCGACTCTTTGTGAACACCGTAATACTAGATTTATCGACGTTGATGGAAACATTCCATTGGCGACAGTACTTGAGCGCAAGCACAACACAGTCATGCAAAATACTTTTATAAATTAAAATTAATAATATTATTTTGATCATAGACTTCAAATTGAAGAAACAATTTCAATGTTAACGAATCATCACATCTACTTTAGTACTTTAAATTGTACTATTTTTCAACTATAAGCAATCATAATGAAATAGGCTGACATTTTATCATATATGTTGTTTTCTTATAATTTTATTTATATGATTTGTCATGTTGTAATATTTGAAAATTATTTTAGAATTATAATATAAATTGAAGAGTTGTTCAAAGAAAAAATATTTCAAACAATGAACATCGGTTTAGTTAGGCCAAGTAAAAAATGTCTGGTTCCGGTGACATGCCCCAATATATAAGTAGGGTAGGTAGGGATTTCTTTTTAGTTTTTTTTACTGATGCTGAGTGAGGAGTGATATAATGACGTTATTGTATAGTTTGTGTGATGTAAGTCTCCTGTGTGTGCAACACTAAGCTTTTTATGTACTGTAAACAACATCCATAGTGTAACATAGCTGCAAATTGGTGGGGTTTTATGCAAATTTAACCCCACTGAGTATAAGTTTAATAATTGTTTCTTTTTGTAAGTGTTACATGTATATATTGAAAATATCACTCGCTATAAACGAAACCATTTTCGGTGCATGCTATGACTAGTACAGTATTTATGCAATTATATGGCAAAATCATGGGTTGTAGAACATTATAAAGTTGATTGAATATCAGCGTAAAAATTAGTCGCAAGGAATGTAATATAAAAATACCCTCCTTAGCATTTCCTACTAAATATAAAAAACACGGGTCTTGGAAAACACTTGATTTATTTGCTTGTGAGATTCCATAAATGATGGAAGTTTACTTTTGACTCTGAACATAAATTCTTATCCATGAATGACAAATATAATGCCACAGTATGATCATTTGCAAAAACAGGTGAAAGCTGGTATTTGGTGCATCATTTGCACAACAACTTGAAATATGTATTATAACTCTTGATTATCTCGTCTGCTTTTGACTTTGACACAATTTCTTAATATTACGTTTATGCAAAAACAAGATCCGGATGAATTTCCATTTGTACTATTTTTCTCCCATAATACCGACCTAATACACATCTGAAAGATGTACAAAAACTAAAGGGGGACAAGAATCGTCTACTCATCGTTACAAAATTATTTGACGTTATATTCAGCCAACAAATTAGAAACGATGCATCTGAATACTCAATCGCATGCGTTGGTTCATAAGAACCCAGTTTGCGATAATTTCGACACCTCAGATTGGAAAACCAGAACTGAAGTTCCTCTAAACATTTGTGACCATGACTTGTCTTAAATGGTTCATCCGAAGAACATCTACTCTTAAGCAGTAAAATATAACTGGCTAGTCATCAATCTAACTAAATTTCCACACACTGCTTTCATTGAAATGAGTTTCCCGGTACACCTTGCTAACTGCACATGATATTTATTTTAAAGACAAACTGAATAGTTTCTAAACAATCAGAGATTCGCCTATCTGGTATCTAAATTTCATAACGAATGTTATTCCTCATACTACCAATCCGCTTAATATTTTGAACAGGTGACCATACCGACTGCTTTTCATTAAAACTAAACCAGCCTTCAGAAGACTATCATTAACATACATAGCATCGATTTAAGTACTGTTCGAATCCTAGTTGTACCCCATCTATCTAATCTCCAATATTTTAACATTTCCCTAAAATTTTTGGTAACAACTCGGGCCAAACGGGTGAACCATGAAACAATAGTAGCGTCCCTTGAACGCAAACCCAAGGAATGGTTGATAGGCAGGAAATATATCTTCCTTTAACTTTTGAGGACGTTTCAGACTAATCCGGTACTGTAACAGTTTCCATGTGTCTACAAGAACAGTTTTCGTTCCTAAAAGTATTTATATAACAAGTATTATCATTTATCTGCGGCTGTGGAACCTCTGCCCTCTTGGTGCACGCTTCGGTGAGATAGCCTACGAACGAAGGTATGGGCACGGCACTCGTTCAGGAAGTGGCTTCCTCTCCCACGCAAAAAGCAGACGTCCTTCCACATGCTCGGTCGCTGGTCACGAACGGAATACTGTGCGCCAGAACCCTAACGTTGCGGCGTCATCTGAGGCGTCATCTGAGGCGTGTTACTTCCAGTTGCCCGGCTACGTTGCTCTGTCCTTCAACATTACGTGGAATTCCACGACCTTGCGAGTTTTCTTCCATTTGCCCGTCTACACTCTGTACTTTTCTATTGCCTTGTAGAGCGTCGAATGACCAAATCACCTGAGTGCGAGCCTTAAATAGGCCGCACGAGGAAACGCTTGAATGAGCTTAGCCGTACATAACCGTATACATAGAACCAAAATAAATAAATATAAGATGTGACTAACCTTTCAATTTATCTCTTCTCTCGACAAAACATACTCTGTAACGTTTGGTATGTTTTATTATGTTCTCTCTAAAGCATTTTCTTTATATATCTATATTGTGTTGACGCCAGCTTGTATTAACATCAAAATAATTATAAATGAAAACATACTTAGACATAAGCCCTAGGAATAATAACAAAAGCAAAGAATATTTTATTTACTGGAAGAAATAAACATATTATAAACAGAATAAAAATGTTGCCTGTTGTACATAATATTTATTATAAAATAGCATGGTCCTGATGTAACATTGATGCAGGACAATGCCCGCTCTCATGTAGCCAGGGTCACAACACAATTGACCTATCGACAGCCCGCCCTCCTGTCCTGGTCTTTATGATTTACGCTTCGCTTGCCTGAATACTTATTATAATATGAAAGCCATATCGCTCCATTATAAAATTACTGACCAATTATCGGACCGGGTGATTTGCATAGGCATGATTGACAAGTGAATACAATAGATGGCCCGACAAAGCTGGTCCGTCAAGACGCCATTTTGGGCGGGCTGTCGATAGGTCAATTCTTGCAGCACAACAATGTCGAATAAATTTCTTGTCTTAATTTTTAATATAATTTTTAATTCTTAATTTTGTTATATTTTGTTTCATAACGTTGACGCACTTACGTTTGTTTTATTTGTATAAATTATATAGATCTTGTACGCGTAGGCCGATTTATTCTCTGTATGTTGTTCATTGGTGGTAATGAAAGATGCCCTCCCCCAAAGCGCATGACGAACATAATTTTCAAGACGGTATTAAGTAGTGGGTATATATTAATACTACTTAGTATTGAAAATATATTAGCAAGTCTTATTGAAATGTGTCAAATTGTCGCGCATGCGCAATGTGAATTAATACCATGATTTGG
>Ga0224511_10002350_pt1 | contig 12666 bp, 8 predicted proteins | sample SF_May12_sed_USG_2_FD_169988 | JGI IMG/M metagenome (GOLD analysis project Ga0224511, IMG submission 169988) | Sediment microbial communities from San Francisco Bay, California, United States - SF_May12_sed_USGS_8_1 | ecosystem: Environmental > Aquatic > Marine > Sediment | place: USA... | reverse complement strand
AAAATATTACCCCTATAGATAACTCCAAGTGATTTTGTTTGCATTTTACGAATGGTGCAGCTTTTCTTACTTATGGTGCATATCAAAAAATATTTTACATATGGTACCGAAAATACTGACATTTGGTGCAGGGCAAAACGGGAAAAAAATTCGTATTTGGTTCCGATTTTTTTACATATGGTACACGATTTTACAAATGGTGCCGTTTTATATATGGTGCCGTAACAGACGTCACTTAGAGAAATGTCAAATTATAGAGTATAAAAGAGGAGTCTTACTGGTCTACAAAAACTATTTAAAGCATTTCCGTGTCAAAATTATTTGACCATGATGTAAATAAATAATGTTTTTCAAAATTATCTTATTAATTTGACAACAAATATGTTGATAAACATTTAACACCCCTTTATTTGACATATACACTGTTCATTGTGCTTATGACATGCACTTCGAAGTGAAGATTTTGACATGAATACTACAATAGTACACAAAATACTAGTCTCATCTGGGAACTTGACCGTAATCTTATGTTATGAAAACGAACTGCTTTAATTAGGCCATGCTTCAAATATCGACAAAGAAGCCCTTTAAGACGATTATATCAGTACATCTTCATACAAGCGCCGCTGGTGCAAGGGATAAGACACCGGTTTTTTATGTTTTAGATCGAATGAAGTCACTTTGGGCGTGGGTTCGAATATCTTTAAAAATAATAAATACAAGACAAAAAATACGTATTTAACAGTAATCTGTATTCCATCGTAAAACAGTATTGGGACGTTTTGCAACATGTGCGTTTATTAAATGACGACTTCGTTTAAGCAATGTCATCTCTCAAGTAATGTATTGTGTTTGTAAATTCATGTATACATCCCACCTTGTATTCCTCAATTAAGCCCATAAATCATGTGAAACACAGTTCATGAAAACTGTGTTTCACATGATTCATGGGCTTAATGTTGTTCAGTTTACGTTTATACAACGATAAAACCCCTTATTTTTTTTACAATTTTTGTTAGGAAATGCATTTGTTAACAGATGTTCATCAATTTAATTGTAAACGATAAAAATATATATTTGTATGAAAATACGACTTCAAGCAGGATTCGAACCATCGAGCCTCAGTGTTCAAAAGAAAAGTTTCTTGCACTCTACTTCACCATCGCTGCGTTGCCTCTGTCGATGGCAAACAGTTCGTATTATAATGTTAATCCTATAAACTGCTAAACTAATTTTAGATGTCCCAGATTTTTTCCAATACAAACAAACTGTTGACAAACAAGTGTATGGGACTAAGTATCGTTGGAGGACTATAGGAATGATTTTTTTTAACAACGGAATGATGAACAGACAAATGAGTTTGTAAATGAAATATAATAATAACAATAAAGAGCTGAAGTATAATTCAGCCATCTTTTTGGCGGCTTTAAAAATATTATGCTTAATGGTCATTTATAATGGTACATGGCAAGTTTTAGTCCGCTGGATTAGGGCACTATTGTCAGGTGACAATCTTCGTAGCGTACTTCCTGTTTGTAATAAACCGTAAAGCACGAACAAATAAACAGTTTCAAAGTGGGATGAGATTAGAGTTTTAAGGAACTATGCATTTATTAACGCGTCACTGAAGGGAGATCTACATGTATTTTTTTAGTGTTACAATTGACACTTTTAAAGTCTATTTCTATTTGGTTTAAACAGGTCCAAATATTGCTCTGAACAAGTCTACAGAACAATACCCGGGCGTTTTGGGAGGAGGAACTTCGGTTAAGGCCGTAGATGGTAATACAGAATTAAGTGATTCCGATACAGTTTGCGCTCATACAGAGTGGAATACCTCGTTCAGCCAGGCCTGGTGGAGGGTTGACCTTGGTGATGCATATCGAATAACAGGAATAAAAGTATACAACAGAAACCGACATGGTATGAATATACGTTTGTCTCTAAAAATATAGTTGTGTTTGGTTTATTATAATGTTTATTACATAAAACTGAATATTTACGTCGTCGTTGTAGGGTTTAGTTTTATTCACATGGGAATTGTCATACATATAGAGCTTGTCATATCTCTTACAACTAATCAGCATGACGAATGTCCTATTTTGTTAATACGGGTACACTAACTAAAATGTAAGAATCACAAATAAATGTGTATTTGTCATTTCTGTATTCCAATTTGAAACTATTAAAGCTGCTGTATGCGAAACTTTATGTTTGAAAGCTTTCGTATTTAGATTTTTCTAATCCTTATTTCATTAAAACTGCAAGATAAACAAACAAACAAACAACCATGACGTAAAAAGACCACTGATCTACTGCGCCAATAAGCAACAATGAACAATTATAATAGATAACGTACATTTTGTATAAACACGCCTCTCAGATCTTATATCTTAAGTCTGTATCAAATCAGACATTAACAAACAAAAGTCCCCTGCAAATTTGATTTGACGAAATTATGATCAAATTCGTTTAAAAAAATCAACATCTTTTAAAAAGTAAATGGTAAACAAAAGGTACACAATTTATGTAATGTTAAAAAGTATGTACATTCTGTCAAAAAAGAGGAATAGAATATGACATTATCGCTAGCAGCAATTTTAAATTAGTTTTGTAAATAATATATGTGTCGAATAATAATGTAAATATGCTTCATCAATGCGTTTTTTACAAAGTTCAAACAAATGTTTTTTCTGCTATTATTATTGCGTTGTTTCAATTTCGTTGTTTCAACACAACAACGCGCCAGCACGGCAAAACAAACGGTTAAGTAAATAATTGATATTAGGTGTATATAATGGTCGAAACTGTATAATATATTTCAAGTTGAAGTTTGCGCACATATATACGGATTATGTATTCATTACATACTAATCACCCGGGTATTGCCTACAGTAAATTTATATCGGCCGACGTCCGGTATCGCAGGTACACACCTACTTAGAACACTGAAACGGACGACTGTTGCCAAGGAATGCAGCTGAAAAAGTTTGGTAATTTTTACCGTGCACCGGTTTTCAAATCCTACTTCGCAGTCACATATTTGGCATCCGGCTTTTTAGCGCATTCGCGCATTAATTTTCGAAGTGAAAATGTGTCTATCCAATCAGAACCAAGATAAACAAAACCGATCGCATCGTTGAAGGTAATTATGTTATTGTTTCCAGAAATGGTTCTAAATTTCTTTTTTTTTCTTTTTAATTAAAAAACCTGATTTTAATTAATACTAAAGACCATACTCAGTAAAATACGAAGCAGGATTTTGTGCATTGAAAAGCGCACGTAAAAGAATGTTCCTATGGCGTTCATACTCACAATGCAGAAATAGAACTGAAAACAAACGTTCTACATAATGGCAGCTAGATATGTTATGAATGTGTGTACAATCAAGGGACATCATTGTGTGAAACGAAACTCTTTTTCCAGCAGTATATTGTGTTTATATTTCCTTGGTTAATTGTTTAAAAAGATAAACTAAAATCTATGACATTTACAGTCATCGTCTAATATAAAATCCTAAATGTAATGGTGTGGAAAAGACCATATTTAGGGTTCCCCTTCCTTTCATTCATCCTTTAGTAAAGCTGTCGGAGTCAATCATATCTACTAGGCAATATTGGTAATTCGCCTTATTGAAACAACTCGCCTTTAAACAAATTGAAACCGATCCAATTTTAGCATTTTTTCCTTATAAATATAACACGTAACAGACAATGCACTTCACAAGCCTACCAGGTCTTCAGTAAACTAGCTTCTGCATTTCCGTGTTGTTCACATGGAAATCACACAAAATCACGATCCGGATCAAGAAATGGAATAGTTGCTATACTTATTCTTTTGTTTCTGCAGCAATCATCAAAGGGTTCTGATTGGGTCAGAGTTTGGCATCAAACAGCCATCTCGGCCATTTCAATAGCTGTATAATATTCATTGTAGCTTGCGCTTGCCATTATAAATCTGGCAACAAAAAGTGTAATTAAAACTAACGTTTTATGGAATACAATGACAGAAGTCATATGCACTTTTTGGCATATGTTGGCTTAGTCAATACATGTTTCCAACAACTGATTTTTACTAAAACTTAAAATGATGTTTTGTTAACAAATTAATGGGTACAAAATAATACCAAAGTGTGCAATAGTGAATTTGTTTGCATAAATTGGACGTTAACCTATTGGGTTTTATAAAAAAACACGTTTTTGTTGTTATACTACATGTATATGCAGCCGAACTAAGGTCTTTTATACAGTATGCTTGTTAAAATAAAGAAGTTAAAAAAGTATATGCCAACCCCACTTGATCTGCTTGTGCCATGGGAGGCCCAGACTGGTGAATTTAGGCTCAAAATGTAGTGCCATGGGAACCCCAGACCAGTGAGTTTAAGCACAAAATGTAGTGCCATGGTAGACCAAGACCAGTGTGTTTAGGCTTAAAATGTAGTGCGATAGCAGGCCCAGCCTGGTTAGTTTAGGCTCAAAATATAGTGCCATGGGAGGCCCAGGCCGGTGTGTTCAGGCTCAAAATATAGTGCAATGGGAGGCCCAGACCGGTGAGTTTAGGCACTAAATGTACACGTAGTACCATGGGACGTCCAGACTAATGAGTTTAGGCTAAAATGTATTGCCATGGTAGGCCAAGATCAATGGGTTTAAGATCATTATCAAGTACCATGGGAGGTCCAGACCCGTCTGTTCAGGCCCAAAACGCGTAGTGCCATAAGAAGTACAGACCGGTGTGTTTAGGCTCAAAATGTAGTTTCATGGGAGGTCCAGGCCCGTGTGTTACAGTTCAAAATGTAGTGACATGTGAAGTCCATATCGGTGTGTTTAGACTCAAATGGACGCCCAGGCCAGTGAGTTGAGGCTCAAAATGTAGTGACATAGGAGGCCAAGACCGGGTGTTAAGGCTCAAAATATAGTGCAATGGGAGACCCAGACTGTTTTTTTGTGAATAAAACTGTAGCGCCGTGGGAGTCCCTGATCAGTAAATTCAGGATAAACTGTAGTTTCAGGGGAGGCCAAGACTGGTATGTTCAGGCTTAAAATGTAGAACCAAGAGATGCCGAGACTGGTAAGATGAGGCTTATAATGTAGTACAGTGGTAGGCCAGGGACAATGTGTGAAGGTTTAAGGTGAAGTGACAAGTGAGGCCCATACCGGTGTGTTTAGCATCAATTGTAGTGCCACAAGAGGCCCTTTCAGTTGTGTGTATGCAAACAATCTAGTACAATGTTGTTAATGCTCAAAATCTCATGTAGTGTCATGGAAGGCCAAGACCGGTGTGTTACAGGGACAAGGGCAACCCATTTCTGTGTATAACCTCAAATGTTATGCCATGGGACGCACAGACCGGTGTGTTTAGGCTCAAAATACATTACCAAGAGAGGCCCTGACAGGTATGTTTAATCTCAAAATGAAGTGCAATGGTAGGCCCAGGCGGTTGTGTCAATGATACAAATGTAGTGCCATGGGAGTCCCAAACCAATGTGTTTAGGCTCAAAATATAGTACCATAAAGGCCCAGACCAATGTGTTTAGGCTAACAATCTAGTGCCATAAAAACCCAGACTGATGTGTTTAGTCGTAAAATGTTGTGTCATATAAGGCCCAGACTTCTGTGTTACAGCTCAAACTGTAGTGACATGTGAGGTCCAGACCAGTGTAGCTTGGCTCAATATGTAGTGCCATTGAACAACAAGACTAGTATACTCGGGCTAAAAAAGTAGTGCCATGGGAGGCAGATACCAGTGTAGCTTCGCTCAATATGTAGTGCCATTGGATACCAAGACTAGTATACCCGGGCTAAAAATGTAGTGCCATGGGAGGCACATACCGTCGTGCCTGAGATTCCCATACAGTGTCACTTGGAGTCCAAGACTGACCATGTTGGGATGTTATATACAGCGTCTATTAGGCTCGAGAGCCGCGTGTTTGGGCCTCGCAGACAGTGCCATTAGAGTTCCAGACCGGGGCACCTGAGATTCCCAAACTGTGCCACTGGGAGTCCAGAACAGCCATTTTGTGATTTCCTATACAGTATGAATTGAGGAGATGTTCAAAGAAAGAATGTAAACACTGTAGATATGTCAAGTTAAAGGGCGCCATAACAAAATGGCCCGTACAAAAACCAACACACAGAACAACCACAAAAACACGTAGAACACCAAAACGCAATAGACATTTAGAAACAATAACTATTTTGGTGTTCCAGTGCCTAAAGAGGGCCCGTATTTGCGCGCTGGAACCTGGCAAACAGTGTCGTAAGAGGCCTATATCCTATAGGGTTTAGAATAAAATTGTTTATGAGGCTTTCCATAATACAATTACATTGAATCGCAAATCTAAATATCATCTATCATACATTCACCAATAAAGGATCCATGATTTTACTAGAGGGGGTTAGAGAGTAGCTTATCATTGATTTTGAGTGTTGACAGTTGAAGTAGAAGATATTTGGTCGGAGCATATTTTGAGGATAGTCTTTTCAGCCCACCTGAGCTCAAATTGCTCAGAGTGAGCTTTCGTGACAGTCCTTTATCCGTCGTCCGTCAGTGCGTTAGTGCGTCAGTGCGTCACTTGTTCATTCAAACGACTTCTCCTCTGAAACCACTCATTGGATTTAACCAAACTTCACAGGAATGATCCCTAGGAGTTCCTCTACCAAAGTTGTTCAAACCATTCCAGTTGGTTTGCATAAGTAGGTCAGGGGGTCATAAAGTAGGTATTCAAAATACAATTTTCAAACATTTTGGTCTAAAACAACAAGACCCAGAGTGTTCATATTTGGTATATAAAATCATCTAGAGGTCCTCTACCGAAATTGTTTAAATTAGGTCCCTACGGTCAAAATTGACCCCGCCCTCGGGGTCACAAATTTACATTCAATTATACAAGGAAAACTTTAAACGACTTCTTCTCTTGAACCGCTAATTGGAATTCGACCAAACTCAACAGGAATGGTCCCTGGGTGGTCCCCTATCGAAATTGTTTAAATGGTTCTGATTGGTTGCATACGTAGGTCACAGGGTCACAAAATAGGAATTTAAAATGATTTTTTCAAAATCTTCGTCTGAAACTACAAGGCACAGAGCTTTCATATTTGGTATATAGTATCATCTAGAGGTCCTCTACCAAAGTTGTTCAAGTTATGCCCATGGGGTCAAAATTTACCCCACCCCGACGGTCACAATTTTACATTGAATTAAACAGTAAGACAAACATCGAACGACTTTTGTTGAATTGTTGAAATTGTTCGGATTGTTTGCTAGAAAAAAATGTTCAAATTAAGCCCCTAGTATAAAATGAGGCCCTGTCTAAAGGGCATATCAAATTTATATAGAGTAATTCTTCTTGTAAAAATTTACTAGAGCCTTGATATTTGGTGTACAACATTAGTGGTCCTCTATAAATGGCTCCACTGTGACGTTTGACCTTTTCCTCAGATGAGCGACCCAGTGTTTCATATGAGTGTGACACTTTTTCCTCTTGCGTACCGCCCTATTTTGGCCTCGCGTTCTTAGAACCATATCACAACAAAAACAACCATTTTGGGCGTTTCCATTTACATAAACAGATTAAATGACATGCATACACATGTACAATAAGTCTTGCAAACCGTAGCTTTAATATGTTTGCTTGTTAGATGTTCTAGTTTTTTTACCTCCAAAAATCAGTTTAAGTTAATTAATGCCCAAACCGACCCAAAAACGAAACAAATTAGCTATTTGAATGTCATGTTTGTTGTGTTTCTAGATGAAATTTGGACCTTTTTTAAGTAAAAATGTATGTCTGCGTACTGCGTACGTTTCCATTGCGTACTGCGTACCGTCAAAACCCCCAGAATAATGTGTACCAAAATGGGAGGGGGTCAATACATGTATCACCCTCTTATATGATATTCACTGAATACTACAACCTACATGTACTTGTAGGTTATTGGTTGGATATGAAAATATATGTACGAGTTCTGGTGCGGAGTAATATTTCGAGACGTTAGGAGTGCAATATTAACTACACACCAGAACGAGTTTCTATATCCAAAAAGTAACTTTTTATTACATACGCGTTACTACCACAAAGAGCTTTATATTATTTATTATATATTTATTATCAACAAAATCTCAAAACTAACATCCTTTTTAAACAAACAAAAATTGAAATTCAAAACAAAAGTACACCAATTGTTGCCACTTCCGTTTCGAAGGTTTTCACTTAATATGAATGTGTACTCAAAGGAATTTTATTCATATATTTGAGAGCACTTGCAAATTTTCATTTGTATTATTCTATTTAAATATAGGTTTGAGATAAAATGCTCAACGTAAAAGAATTCCAGTAACCTTTACGAGAACGTATATAGATTAATTGTGTAAAAACAAGGACGAACTAATGCGAAATAAAACATCAAATTCATGAATACATTATGACGTCATAAGAAAATGCGGGAATTATTATATTTTATATGCGTTACGTCACGATTGTAAACAATAACAAAACAAAAGTAGGTCATTTTTGTTTACACACCCGATATCATGCCACGTGCATCTTTACAAATCCGATATCGAAATATAAAAATTATTGATCAGTTGCGGTCATAGCATTATATAGGGAAACTAATTTGCGTATGTAATTATCAACAATATTATGATTGTATATTCAGTCATATGCTTTACCTATGCGTGCTTTTGTAGAAATATATTTTAATATATTTAATGATAAAAAAGGCATATCGAAAAGCAGGTACGGCCGATAAGAGGCGGTGCCTTAGTACATATTATAACATGTTTAAACATCTGTTATGCCCCGCCAAATTGATTTTTTATATAAATTAATGTGTACATTCTTGTTGTACATATTTACGATACATATTGTGTTTGTTTTAAGAGAAATTAATAGAAACGACAGAAGTGTTCAGTGTCCATATATAAGACACATATTATATAATACATTTTTTTTCGACTCACACAGCAGCTTATTATATGTAGTGACTTACGTGAGTATACATCTAACGTTTAACTTTTATACTCATGTTTAAAGCGAATCAGGTGTAAACTCGTGATTTATGTTTACGTGCACAGGCATATAGATCTTGTTATTGGAACTGCTTATTATCGTAGCAGTTTATCGTTATGTCTACATATTCATGTCTTGTATACAGGAACACGGGCACGTCTGAGTGGAATGGTGATCAATGGCTCTTCCAGTCAAGCCGGCAGCGAGGAAGTGTTGTTCCGTGATACATCAAATATAGACGGCTGTAAAGAAAACTATACAAACCCAGATTACATCGTGTGCCTAGACATAATAAATATAAATGTCTCCAACAATCAGTTATTGCAATATGTGAAGATTTCTACAACCAACTACCTCATGTTGTGTGAGGTTGAGGTTTATGCAGGTATGCGAGATACCCTCGTTTGTTCTGTTTTGTTTGTAAATTTTAACAAACTGTTTAGATGTTTACAAAGATAGCAGTATAACATTATTTCAGTATTGACACATGTAAAACCCATTAAGGTATTCGGGATTTCGAAGCAACCGTCTACATAATTAACTTGCATGACAACAGCAAACATACCCATTCATGTTCTATTTTAGAGGTTTGCAGATTGCCACAAGTTTCACATGGGTCGGTGCCGAACACCATCAAAGAATTTTATAAGCCAAAAGATGAGTTGATTTTAACCTGCAATGCAGGATATGCACCCAGCAGTATCGTTACGATATGCCAGTCAAACAGAATATGGACACCTGAACCAATATGCACATATGTTTCCTGCACGATACCGAGACTAGAAAACGGCTACTATACAATTGACGGAATTCAAAGTGAAAATGCTCTACCATATGGATCTTCAATTTATCCGACCTGTTCACAGTCTGGCTACACACCTTCACATTCTACTGCGCGGACATGTCAGGAAAGTGGAACGTGGTCTGGATCAGATCCAACGTGCATCACAAAAATCAATTGCAGAAGTCTACCTTTGGTTGCAAACGGTCATTACGATGGTGGTTCTAATAATCTCCCCTACCCTGTTAATCAGACAATAACGCTCATTTGTAAAACTGGATATTATATGTTTGGCTCAAGTGATACTCGCACGTGTATCAGTAACAACACATGGAGTGCGAACGATCATACATGCGTAAGAATAACCTGTAACGACACAAATGATGTATGGCATGAATCTATTACCGCGTACCCAGAAATTGGCTTCGCTGAAGTCGGTACTGTTACATTAAATTCGTCCTTCTTCCACCTACAAGATGGTTCTCTTGCGGTGAATTGTTCGGCAGATAGAAAACTAACCTGGATAAACACCCCAGTGTTTAGTAGGTTACAAATGTACATTTTAGCTCACCTGAGCCGGCCTTTGTCCGTCGTCGTCCGTCGTGCGTCGTCCGTCGTCCGTAAACATTTTTACTTAAACATGTTCTCCTCTAAAACCACTCATTGGATTTTGACCAAACTGCACAGGAATGATCCCTGGGTGGTCCCCAACCAAAGTTGTTCAAATGGTTATGATAGGTTGCATATGTAGGTCAGGGGGTCAAACAATATGTTTTCAAAATGCAATTTTCAAAAATCTTCTTGTCTGAAACTACAAGGCCTAGAGCTTTCATATTTGGTATATAGCATCATGTAGAGGTCCTCTACCAAAGTTGTTCAAATTATGCCCCTGGGGTCAAAATTGACTCTGCCCGTGGATCACAATTTTACATTGAATTATATAAGAAAAAGTTCAAACGACATCTTCTCTTGAACCGCTAATTGTAATTTGACCAAACTCAACAGGAATGGTCCCTGGGTGGTCCCCTACCAAAATTGTTCAAATGGTTCTGATTGGTTTCATAAGTAGGTCACGAGGTCAAAATTGGGTTTTAAAAATGCAACGTTCAAAAATCTTCTTGTCTGAAACTACAAGGCCCAGAGGTTTCATATTTGGTATATAATAGCATCATCTAGAAGTTCTCTACCAATATGTGGTTATAATAATATAATGGCTTCACCTTGACCCATGACCTTTTCCTCAGGTGAGCGACCTAGGGCACTTTGGGCCCTCTTGTTTAGAAATATGTTGGACGAAATATACATAATTTAACGACCTAACAAAGCGGTAGTGGTTGTGTATAACATTGCTCTGAAAAGACCCAGTTTCTATTTAAACAGCAGTGTTTATAATATTGCGGATAGCTACTTTTACTAACATACTTTGCAGCTTATGGCTTTGCAATCTCGCCCACTTTAGCAACATGTTATATCCCTGTTTTTGCCTTGTAGTGCCTGTCTGTCCTGTGTCACCTATTGACAATGGCAAAAGCAACTCCAGTAGCTGCACAACCCCAGACAAATGTCTAGTGGGAACGACACTTCTGTATTCTTGCGAGAAGGGCTATACTATATCGTCACCCACACCTGAATGTCTTGCAGACCACACGTGGAGCAGAACACCGACATGTGTAAAAGGTAACAACCCAATTATATAGATTTCTAAAAACATATTTTAAAACAAAACCACACAACTAGTTTTTAGAATATGTACAAGACGTTGATCTTCATTCACAACCACATGTATTTGGACAATCAAATGATCATAAATAACGTTTTCTTTTGTTGTACATCAACGCCTGTAGCATATACATGTACAAATGTGCATGCACTGATACATAAAGCGAATTAATTACAACAGTTGCATAATTAAATAAGTGTTGATCGGCCCGAAAATTCTATGCTTTATTCAAAACATTATATTTTATTTATCGACTGTTTTTGTTTCACGTAGATGATTCGGCAAGCACAAATACACTACTGATGGTAGGGGGTATTGGTGGAGGATCTGCTGCTGTTATTGCGGTCATCGGCGTCATTGTCTGCATTGTGGTTCGGTAATTACATATGTACAGAAAATGATACATATATGTATAAATACAAGATGCAAGCACGGTAATGTACCCGTCTATTTTTGTCCGAATGAAAGAACTACTTCTTCTTGAAGAGTAAATACATTGCAGGATTACCTCCGTTACCTTTCTTCCACAACTTGAAAAAGCGTTGTTGGTAAATTGTATTTTAAAAGTCGTTAGTTTTTCATGAAATAGATGTGAAAACCTACTTATCAGAATATACAGAACAAAACATAATCCAGAAAGGAACATAATAAAACGCCACCGTTTTATACAGTACGGTTGTGGTTCGCTTATGTGTGTAGAAAAATGACGCCATTCCACAAAACGCGTACGACAAAATGTGTTTTTAGTGTTTTATATGTTTTGATGTGTGTAATTTATTGGTGATCTTCAATTTAATATCGGTGTGTGTGTTTTTTATTAATTAGGATGCACTCGTTTAGTTGGTGGTTAGTTGGTTGAATGATTTGGGGTAGATACTTTTTAAAACGTAATTATTTATGTGTAATTAAGTAGTTAATTGTATTTAAACGAATGGTCAATAGCCGCTCCCTGCTTGGTACCCCTTGCTGGGGATCACACTATTCTGGCGGGCTTATCAGCGCTCTCGCCCGGCGTGGTCATTCTTCGCGCGCCAAGCAGCTGAGTTACTTGTTTTTTGGACTATTTTATTGTTTTAGACTATTTGATTGTTAGTAAAGATAAGTGTACAATGGAGGAAGAAAACGTTCCTCAAAGCGGTTTTAACTTTGATACGT
>Ga0224511_10002349_pt1 | contig 12667 bp, 6 predicted proteins | sample SF_May12_sed_USG_2_FD_169988 | JGI IMG/M metagenome (GOLD analysis project Ga0224511, IMG submission 169988) | Sediment microbial communities from San Francisco Bay, California, United States - SF_May12_sed_USGS_8_1 | ecosystem: Environmental > Aquatic > Marine > Sediment | place: USA... | reverse complement strand
AAGTAAAGAGTGCGTACCTGATTGTCGGTGTTATCGATCTCCTGCTTGACGGTATCGGCCAGGTTCTTGCAAACTTTGCACATCTGAGTGTCATTACCAACATTTTGCTTCAGTGAAACTCGGGCAAACTTCTACAATCACAACAACATATCGACATTTGCTTTCTAAATATGAGCCGAGGACTCAACTTACAGGGTTAAATTATTTTGCTTGATTGATTTTGTTGGAGTATTGACGAAAATATGCTCTTTTAATTATTGGTATCACTCTTACAGTCACCGATTACAACAATACGAGAAATGACTCACGAGCTGTCATTTCTTTCCACAAATACAACCTAACAATTATATGCAGCGCTGCACAGATTGTGGGAGTGGATGGTACCAACCGTGGCTACCGATTTGGCAGCTGTCAGATCGAGTTGAGGTCTCTTTTGTCCGCAGAGCTGAGCGACTGAGCAAACCTTCTGAGGATCAACCTTGTCCTTAATCATCTGGATGAACTCACTCATATAGTGATCAACAACATCAGTGCACTGCAATATACACCTATATAGTCAACTAGACGGTGAACTAGGACAAGACGGAGGAGAGGACTGTACGAGGATGTTATTTTCCATTGTTTTACAGGGGCACTTGGCCGTCTTATTCAACAAGCCTTTAAGCCAGAGGTTTGTTGGAGCAGCAAAAGCTGGGAAGAATACAAGTGAGGAGCTTGTACTCACAGTGGGTGCTCAGCATGAATAAGATATAAAATCAAGCGCTTTAGCCAGCAACAAGGAAGTTATTGATAGGAGTATTTTAAAAGTGATTTCAGGGAGCACACTAACTGGGAGAAGTATAAAGTGAGTTTAAAACTTCTCCATTTTGATTTGATAAGGATGGTCAGGCATGCTACGTATACTCACAGTTTTTCTGGAATAATCATCAGGCATGTAGCCACAGGCTCTCTTCATATATGATTCCACTTTGGCCTGAGGAAGAAAAAAAGCACACGTTACCACTCTGGGTAGAATAAAGTGGCAACCGCCATGAACACGGGGAGTGTCCGTATAAAAAAATTAAGAGATCCAAATGAATTGGATCAATCATCCACAAAAACTAACCTAAACAGACCAATGGTCAATCACCAAGCTGATTGTGTCAGAACGACACACATAATCACACAAGAAACAGACACATTTCCTCACAGAATGACAGCTTATACGCGGAGTATCAACTCACCATAGAGTCATTAGCTAGGAGGAAGTTCTTCACATCAGCCACAACATCTTTGCAGAAGGTGCAGGCATCGGTTTCTGGAGCCTACAAGACGGACAGGCTTGCGATAACAATTCACAATTAGTCGGAGAATGGAACAGCCGTGTAAAATGGCAACCTTTGTGTAAAAACTTTACCTCTACAAGGAGCATTCGACATATTAACTACGTGTATTTTTGTCGCTTGTCATGGTTAATTGTGACTAGCAAACCTAGAAATTATATTGGGAAGCAAACCTGGGGAAGTTGGACGAACGAGGTGAAGACAGTTGGCTGTTTGTTTTTCCACACTTTCTCTGTGCAGTGTGTAATCGATCCAGGGCACTCCTTGACAGTAGCCAGACTCTGGCACCAATAGGCAGGTCCCTGGGTGCACTTGTTAGCGCCAAGGATAGCACCATTGCATGCTGAAATGAAACCCAAATACAAATGGCATTGATGTAGTAAGCCAATTTAGTTATTGGTTCTCAAAACCCAGGTTCTCAGTGTGATGCGATGAGGATTTTACTAGAGTAAAAGAAGTCAAAACAGAGAAAACACCAATGATCGCAAGGGGTGTTAACATACACAAATGACCACTTGCACTTGAACGGATCAATCAAATAACTTGGGTGGTTATTACATAACTCGTCTAGCACTCCAAAAACGGCTAACACTTCAAATGCGGTTGACTAAACTTAAAGTAAAAACCAAAACTGTAACACTTTCAAGTTACTAGCATTAATGATTAATCAGTACGGTAGTGTAGAGAACTTATAAGTCTCAGTTACTGAATCAGCGAATGGGGAATCACATAAGGACAGTTATATTATATCTACACTAAAGCCTAATCGACTAGTACTAGTACTACTCTATACTACTGACTCCACTATCATTATCATTCACAGAACGTTGTAGTTGCAGCAGCCGTAGGACTAGGAGTAAACTGTGGAGCTGACAAACGAACATCAGTCATCAGGCTAAGCACTGCCCTACGCTTCTACAAGTACACCTACAATACCCTACTCACTACTCAGGCTACTGTCTTCACACTATGACTAACTTAAGTAGTGAAGTAGTAATAGTATATTGTACACTACATTACAGTCTACACGTCTACACTCTACTCACCTCAGTCTACTGACATTGAGAGTGACACGACATTCACTCAGACTCAGAGTCAGTCAGTGACTGAGTGAGTCACTCATAGTCATACTCATACTCATAGTCATTGACACTGGCTGACTGAGTCACTCACTCAGTCAGTAGAGTAATAAGCGATTGACACCAAATTGTGAGACTACGCGATTGATAAATTGATGGTATAACACTGACCTGCAATAAGTAGCAAAGCAGCTATTAAATGCTTCATATTGGTGTTGTGTATTTTTCACACCTCAACTACCAGACCAAATGAGTGAATGACAGAACGACTCAAAACAAAATGAATCGCGAGCTTCCCGATCACGTGATTTGTCTCATGACTTCGCCTGATTACTTCTTATCGGCGACAACCGACGGTACTATAGTATATATGCCGCCCAAAAGTAAAACAGGATTGTCCGGTCTGTTCGTATGGCAACGGAGTATCCGTGCGCAGCAGCCGCTACAAGTTAGCAAAAATATGTGTTGGTCCATAAATCGCATCAACAGGGATAAATAACGGGAAAATAATAAATAAATTTCAAATATATTTTTAAGATACCTCATTATTTAGCAGTTCTGTGACGAATATGGGACCAAAGTCAGCTATACAAACGCGGATTGGTTTGTTTACTTGATGGCTGCACGCAGTCATACACTTCATGCTGGGACTAGCAAATCGTTGTACCACTAGTCTAGTCTACAGTCTCCTCGCACGCTCAGACCGCGTATTGGGATAGAGCCACAGAAATATTACGTTCATAGATTAAAATCGGCTCCAATCATGACTGGAATCGCGGAAATGATAGACTATCAAGAGAGACCAGGCACTCTGACTCTCAGAGGAAATCACACGAACTACTCTCGTATTGTGAAGAACTCCAACTGGTAGGTCTTCACCGTCTCGTCATAGTCATACGTTTGTGTCAACTTTCCATGCCGTATTCTATCCTGGTTGAAAGCGATAGAAAAGAGCAAAGTGTTGGTCTCATCATCACGTCGCTCATGTTTAGTCAGCACTGGGAACACCATTTGGTTGGACGTGTAGTTGGCTCTGGTGGTGGTTCTCTTTTTAAGTTTTTATACATCATCACGGGAAACAAGTTCAGAGTAAAAATTCTCTTCCGCAGGCACCAAGCTCGTGAATCTGAACCAAAAGATTACAACATCAGTACAGACCCAGTGAGAAATCTCAAAAGAGCCACCTATGACAGATTGGCTTCTATAACTGATGGGGTAAGGATGGTAGACAAGTAAAAAGAACTATTTAGTGAATTGCCTGGAAAATGTATGCTAAGTCAGTGGTGAGCACAAAAATATTTGGAATCAGTGTCTTGGTCAGTGATCATGATTGTGATAAGCAATTTAGTTAAGAGTATTGTGGAGAGTGAACCAAATGGTTTGAGAATCACTGTAAAACAGCCCATCACTATGGTGCGCTAGCATTAATTTGGTTAGCCACTTATGACATATATAAGAAGTTACTGGTTAGTTAGTTGGTTACTTGGTTGGTCAGGTAGTTAGTTGTGGGATCTAATGGGTGTCGCACGACAGCAGACACTATAGATTGCGCGCCACTGTAAGTTTGGCATTACTGTAACATTACTCTGTGTATGTAATAACTGTTTGCTTGTTGTTATCAGTCACAGAAGGTAAGATTTCCAAGCACTCATTACCGCTTGTCTTGTTTCAATATCAAGATGCACATACTTTAAGCTCGGTCTTGTTTACAGGCACTCTGTCAGCGCTTTCTCAAGTAAACTTTTATGTTCTCTTGCCATCTTTCACAACTCCAAAGACAGCACATTAGTTCTCTGGTTGGCCCATGTAGTGAAATAGAAACCCTTATCATCATATGGACTGGCTTTACTGCATGAAATCATGTTCCTACTAGCACTCATAGTGGTTAAACAATATTAGAAACCACCAGCATGGTTCCTTCCCTGAATTCATGCACATGTACCATGTCCATCCACCACTCCTCAGAGGCAGCACCATGCATGCATGACAGTCTTCCTCTCAAGAAGATGAAATATTGCACTTTTATCTATTTATCCTTGACCTTTAATAGCTGATATGATGACTATTACTATCTCACTGTACTCCTGTACCTACAGACTCTTCCACGAACCACTTATCAAGCTCACTGTGATCAGACTAATCTGCTACCTGACTATCAAGAGAAAGAAGAAAGGAAATGCATGGTGAACACAGAAACGTATGCACGTATTGCTCTTGATAACAGGTAAGTTATAAATCCACTGAACAATCAAAAAGATATTGTGTCTCCAGCTGTGTTTCTGGGTAACAGTACACTGTTATGGTCAAAAATGGAATCATAAATAGCCCTATCACTGCTCATCTGTTTCATCTGAAATTAAACTTGCTCCATAATCAACTGCTGCTTGTAAAATCACAATCAACGCTGACAGTATAAGTCATGCATGCCTCATTTGGGTTCGTAGCAGCGCTTCAGACAGCCATAATGAAGCACTTAGGGAGTAAGAAAATAACAACAACAACCGCAACAACAATTTTCTTTTTTTTTCAGGGATACTGGAAAACCAGAAACTGGCCACGGATCAACTCTGCCGCATCATCACCCTGATCATAACAAGTTTCGGTCAAATACTACCTACCGATCTGACTTTGATGTGCCATATCCTTATTGTGAACATCAAGTGAGTTGAGATATTCATAAGACTGCAACGATCTCGCAAAGATATTTTGGATCAAAATTGGTCTCTTCTAATTAGGCAAATAATATGCCTGTCAATACAGAGCTTTTGTAGTCAAAATACTGAAGGTTATATTTGCGCAAGAAGTGAAGAGGGCGCCCTGTGATGAATACAAAACCTCTCTCACTCAATATAATTTAGCCAGCTATAAAAAATAGAATCCATTATGCTCAGCAAGCGGACGACTTCCTATAAGTGTTTCTAGTTGTTGGTACTATAAGTTGGTTACGTATTGTAGGTTGTTAAACCAAAGGTGAGGTACTGTATGGCTGAGTTGCATATCTTTTGTTCATTTGCTTCAGGCTCTGCTCAGATATTGTCTATTTCACAGGAACGTGTCCAGCTTATTCACTGTGGGATGCACCTTTTTTTCTTCTTTGTTGTGATTGGCTTTTGAGATACCATTTGCCGCTTTAAGCTGAAAGCACTGTTGAGGCTTTCACGCTCACAATTAGAGTTGTTTTTCTGGGATATATAGTAATATACCCTGGAATATTATTCTTTTTATTTTTACTGACGATGGTGCTTGCTGCTCTGGATTGGGATGGCCTAGATTTACCCGGCATTTGGTTGTGGCCTAGTCTATCTGTTCACAAAAAATCGAGCCATCTGCAGACAGGCATCCTCAGACCAACTGGGAATTGTCCAACCCTTTTTTTTCACAGGAGGAGGAGTTTCCAGATAACACAGTCGCGCACAAGAAATGCCATTCACAGTTTAGTGATACCGTGGACTATAGAAGACCTGGGAGGAATACATGGCAGGATGAAAGCGGAGTTTATGCCAACAGTTTACAGAAACTATCACTAGTTAAGCCAACTTCAGATATCATGCCAACCTGGCTGAAGTAACAATGTAATCTTGATCTAACTCGGAAAATTGTGTGATGCTGCAAATCTCGCGCAGCTTGACTTAAAAAAACTCAACAAACTCTCCAGTTTGTGGTTGATAATACTGCCTAATGAATCAAGACAATTTCCACATGTTTCTGTACATTATATGAATAAACTTATTGCTTGTTTACGTGCTTTATTCGTTAATTGTCGTTAAATAATATGCATCCAAATAAAAGTGATTTTACTCATCAACATCAACATCATCACCATCATCATTATTATCATCATCATCATCATCATCATCATCATCAAAGTTCACGGGAATAAGCACTGTATTATCCTGGAGCGTTTTCACCCACCTGTAAACGAAGCATGCCTAAATGCAATGTCAACATTAAGGTATGCCTTCAGAATCTATGAAAATTGAAATTATTCACCTAAAACGTATACCCCTAAAGTCAGATTTGTAAACTAAACAAACAAACAGACAGACAACATCAAAAGGTTAATCCTGTATGTAGTCAATTCATAAAAAAAACCCAAGGTAGTTTAGCGCAGAAAGTCTGAGGATTGTGAGTTCGCTTTTATGACTAGTCTTTGCTGACTAGGTGGGTTAACCCAGACCCAGTGACATATAGGAATGGACTAACGGTGGAGTCTGAAAGTCTCTTAGTTGACCAATCAGAGTGCTAATTGGTCACAGCTATCTGTCTGTCTCGCTGATAGCCCCATTCCAATTAGCCTGCATGGCGAAAGCATTTTCGCTGCAACTCATAAGTGGCAACGCTTCCTGACTGCTCGTTGGATACGACTCAATGTTTGCTGGCCATTCCTTAGACAAAATAGAATGTTTCCTGGCCACTCATTGAACACTATATGTCACTGACATAAAGTGACATATGTCACTGGATATGTAAATGATCCGAAGCTAGCCACCACGCAGTTCACCAAAGCTTACTGACTTCTCATTTTCGGTTTCATTTTCAGCTTTGTAAATGGTTGGCTCAATAGCTGTCGTATTTCTCTTAAAGATCTTGAATCCTTCTTTGACGCCTTCTTTAGTGATATCAAATCCAAGCAATGGCAAACTTCCTGTAAAAGGATGACTTTTATAAACATTGCCTTTCATCTGTATGACATAAAATAATTCCGCAAACTTGAATTATCCCAGTATCTAGACTACAGTTCTGCCTCTTTTGACCCCCTTCTTGGGACTTGCTGAACACGAATTACTGATAGTTATACTCAAACCAGACTTTCTCATGGACATTTGTTTGGTTATATACCAACCTATAGCTTGTTGGTCTTCAGCTGCCTTGAATCTGAAAAGCGTGTTATTCTTAATGATGAACCAGTATTTATTCCATTTTAGTTTTTCCTTTTGGAACAGGTAGCCATTGTGGTCACATAGGTCAGTTGCACTCGTCTGCAAAAGAAATAGCTAGTGGGTAATGCTATAGCCAGGTTACCTAAATTTTCGGGAGGGCAGGGTAGTGGGCGAGCGAAGCAGTTAACCTGCTTCGGTCGCCCACTACCCCGTCCGCCCGAAGAACTAGGTAACCCAGGTCTAACATCACGTGACGTAATTAGTCGTCTGCTTTTAGTTGGTTGTCAAAATCTTACTCGAAAGGTGCTAATTTCTCGTTAGCTGTTATACGACTTACGATTTTTAGTTAGTCCCATCTGTTGCAAATTTTCACAGTTCCAGTGAATATCTATGATGTGTATCATCTCATCTATTATACAAACTTGTTTATTGTTCATGAAGACCTCGGAAATAACTGCGAAGTGGTGGTGTTTAGTTTAATAGGGCTTATGATGACTCTTTCACGGCCAAACGTATAAAACAACTCCCTACTCCCGTTACTAAACCATTGCTGCAACCAAAATCCTGTAACCGTATTCAGTTCGAAGTCGTTCTCTCCTGCGCAGTACTCTATTACGGCCAAATAATTCGTCTTAGTCTCTCTTTCTTATTTGAGCCCAGGAATCAATTTTTTTAAATGCCGGTATATCTACAAGGACCTGCATGCAAGTCATATACATGTAGAAAATTGGGGTTTCATATCCAACATCATCCAGTTAAAGCTACAATCTGACTAGGTATAATCTGCAGGATCTGCTGGGTTAGCATACCGTACGAAGAACAGTGAGGGTCGGTTTCTTGGCTGATTTCTTTGCTGATTTACTCTCATATGAAAATTTTGTCATGAATTCAGATAGCGTCATATTGTCCATCACATCTTTCATTGCGTCTGAAAAGAAAATATAAGAACCAATCATTACATTACATCACTCATTCCACCACATTCCTCTTGCGTATGACTCGTTGCGCATCCAGTCGCTCCAATCATTGCACCGCTCTATTGTTCACACTCCTCACATCATTGACATCCACTCATGGAAGCACTATAGTCGGGGAAAGTTGAAAACGGTCGGGGCTTTTTGCTGATGATGGTCAAATCAATGAGTTCATGTCATTCAACGGTGACAATGCTTGCCAATGCTTCAGAATTGTTATTCTCTTAATATCACATCGTGTAGACCACTACCACATGCCAAACCTGGTGGTACTAACCTGAAGATAGGCATTAGAGTATAAAACTTTTCGCACACTGACCGAATAGCTGCTATAGAGCCTCTTAGAGGCTTAAGGGTTGCAGACAAAGAAACCCTTGGCTTGTTGAATCCGTGAAGGAATTTCGTAGACAATAGAGATTTAGGCAAGGATTTTCATGACTGTTCGTTACAGACCCAGTTGAAAGGGGCTTTACAAATGGAGAACGGTATGCAAAATGTTTTACTCCCGAAGTCCACGGCGAGTAGAACAAGGTAACAGTAATGGGAGCTGTAACCATTTAAAGAAAGCTACCGGTTTTGGTAATGGTAAGGCCTCATCAGGGAAACTCTTTTGGTCACATGACTTGCATGTTTCTATTACGTATATCGCGCGGAAATGTAACCGTTTGGATCTTAACCTCTCTAATCTGTTGGATGAGAAGTTTACATGGCGAGTGCCTATCTCAAGGTTAGTACCACTGAGTTTGGCATGTGGTAATAGTCTCCACGTTCTGATACTAAAAGAATCACAATTCTGAAATTATTGGCAAGTTTAAACTGTTTGACCACCAGCATGCAGCAGAACAGCTACGAAAGTTTTCCGACTATAGGACAGTAGATAGTGGACAGCTCGTTCGTTAGGTGGTGTATTGCTATGAGAAGCCGCACTCACAGTCACAGGCTGGGGATTACTTGGTCCCATTCATGCTCAGTCCTTCACACTGACCAATAAAAAGTCATCTGGTTCCGGAGCCGTGCTTGATTGATTGACTGATTGATTGGTTGACTGGTTGACTGATTGATCAACTTAAAGGGGTTATGGAGTGGGCAAAAGTGACTTCACTTGTTTCTACATTTTGAAGCCTACCATGAACAAATGGCCTCAATACCCTGTTCCATTATTGCACAATGATAGAGGCCCAAACACAACGGCCTCTATTTAGGGCTAGAGAAAACCCGGCAAATTGCTTCTTATAACGTCAGTTTGTCCAATATTACGTTCAATTTTCAGTTTTTCTCAATGTAATGAGGGGTAGAGATCATTAGGTTACTAAGTTTTAGTAATTAGATCTCATTTTCATTTTATTTGGGCCATTCGGGCCATAGCTATTCAAATGACCGATATTCGCTTTTTGGAAAGAGACTACTCACTATCGCTGCAATGAATACGGAGTTGCCTCCCTTTATGAATGGTAAACACACCTCCGGAAGTGTGCTACCCTCAGCCGTGGCATAACTCCTTTAAGAAAATTGCATTTAAAGGTACATTGTGATTTTGAAATGAGATTGCTACGATGCTTGGCTAGTTTTATGTTTTGACAGGTCTTACCATTATATAATTTATGGTAACAGTCTCCACAAACACTGGATGGCAAGCTGTCTACGTATTTGAGCGGTGCTTTGTAGCATACGCAGTTTTTACACAGAATCTAAGAAGAAGATAATATCGCGTGTGACCAGTTAGTTGAAGAGAGCTGCAGGTTAATTGGGATGCCCACATTACTATACTGCAAAGTGAACACCACAGCATGGGTCTAATCTACTGGATGGTATCGTGCATGTATTGTCCAAATCATTGTATGCATGATTGCATGAATTATTTTCCGAAATACTTTACTATAGGTTTGTATGGGCAATCACTGAGCTTATATTCCAGAATGCAGGGGCGAATGATGCTATAAAAGCATTGACGACATGGAAATTTGCCCTAGTCGCTAAGCAGGTGAGTTAACAGGCTAGCCCAACAGCTAGGGCACTTGGCTCGAGATCGGTAGGCTCTGGTCATGCCAAGCTTCAGCTGGAATATGAGGTTAACATGTATCTCCTAGCTCCTACCACCTTAGAATAACCCAGGCTGCTGATAGAATGGGCAAGTGTGATAAAAATGCTGAAAACGCTGCTCACCTCTCCACAAGCCCTGCAGTGTTCACGTTTGAGGAATACACCGAATGTTTTTCTGCACTTTGGGCACAAGCTTACTTTGTCACCTGATTTCCAATGCGGGGTAACTTCCCCTAATTTAGGACTTCTGTTAGCACAGGCGCCGCTCATATCGGGGGTATTTTGAACAGTGGTATCTTCAAGTTGTCTTAGCGATGCTGTAGTACATACCAAGAAAGATTATTGTTACCAATCTTAGTTTATTCATTTATGTATACAGGGTCTGGAGGACTCCCCAGAGCAAGTATTACCAGAAGGCAGCATATTTAGTCATTAGTCACTCCTCCAGAGCACCCACTGATTCAGTGTGAGGCACCAGCTACAAGACTGAACCTAAGCTACCTATTTACATGTCACCCGCCGAGAACTCGGCTATTCCCAACAAGAAGGGAGAGGTGGATCTTTGACAACCGTGGAGTGATCTTGACCCCTATCGACTAGTTGGGACCTCCTTTATTTTTAATGTGTCGCTCCGATGCCATGCTAGTAAGTTGGAGTCAGAGACCTGTAAAAGGCTCAAACCAGAAAAACGCCCTGCTGTCAGTTAGGCTCGAACCTGTGATCCACAGATTGCGATCCAAGCTTTTTACCAATTGATCTATCCTGGCCCCCAACTAGTAGGTACTATCCAATGATCATGTTTCCAGTTTCTTTTGACAAATTCTGTTGAGGTCTTTTGGAATTCAGTTTAAATTGTGGCTAAAGTCAGTACTGGCATTGGCAATTGAAAGTATTTACATACTATTTGATTGCTGTTCCCAGTATTGACTATGGCCGGAAAGCCATCTAACGTGGCAGTGCCATAAGGTGTGCTGAAATGTGGACTGGAATGCATATAATAATGGTAACCAGAAACCTAAAATACTAACCTTTGTTTTGTTGCAACTTTTCTTTTGCAAGATTGATGGCTGCCACCCAGTCATTGGTTTCTTTCTCTGAACTAAATAAAGAAGATTATATTTAACTTTATGTTTTCCCCTCTTCGATACTTTGTAGTTCACCAACTACAGGTTAGTATCAGCATGAAGCACGAAGAACAGGTCAGTATCAACGCTTGATCTCATTCATAGAGATGTTTTTCACATAGGATTGATATGAGGAGCTCACACTCACATCGGGACCACATCATGATGGAGATGCCAGATATGATTGCAAGCGTAGTGAGTTACCACTGAGCTTTCCCGCTATCCCAATTTTTAATTCAAAGCATGTACCTCGTACCTCAAATATGAGAAACCCTCTTGACGTTCCCAGGACACTCAATTGGACTGGAGATTTAGTTTTTAGTGTCGCAGCACCTAAATTTTGGAACACTTTTAATCAGGACATTTTAAATGCAAAAACTTTGTATAACTTCAAGACTCGGCTACATAATTACGCAATACCCAATATATCGGTGTTTTCAACGCTGACCAGGACTGTCAAATGAACTCTGTTTACCAGACCAATGTCTTTGATTAATGCTTTCTTCGCTTCATCGACCTTGATGTAAAAAAAGACTTCTGGTCTTATTTAAGCTATCCATGTAAAATAAAACTATCAAATCAAATCAAATTAAAAACCTCGCAATCAAAGCACTTTGGTTCAACTAATTCCTCTCAAATGGTTCATTATCCCCCCCCCCGAAATTGATACAATGGACGTTCGCTAGCCATCATATCAATTGAATAAATCTAATATGACTAAATAGATTTGATCCGAAGGCAAGCGGTTCTTCTATTGGCTGGTGGTTATTTAAGAAAGCGAATCGAAACTTACTAGCTCACTGGTAACGGCCAATCAGGTTTTCAGTAGTACTGACCTTTATGGGGTTGGTAATCCCATTACCAGCACATATCCTAATGGCTAAACAGGCTCTTTTGTCACTGGAGAGACCGATACTAGCGACTGACAACCACTAAGGCCAAATATATAATGACTACACCATGCGCCTCGCAGGCTGTTAAAGGCGCAGACAGCAACCGAACGCGGTAGTTATACGGCCTAGTAGAAATGAATGTCACTAACGGAAGTTACTTCTTTCACTTTGAAGGGGCTGTATGAATAGTGTAAAGGCCCTATTCTACTAGCGAAGTGAGCTAAAGAGCAATCGTTGTCGCATCAATGCAAAAGAGTTATTATTTTTCATTCATTTTATTGCCAATTGATATGTGGTGTTTCAAAGCCCAATTGTTATGACTTTCTCTGTGCTAAAGTGATCTAAAGTGATTCAG
>Ga0224511_10002348_pt1 | contig 12672 bp, 6 predicted proteins | sample SF_May12_sed_USG_2_FD_169988 | JGI IMG/M metagenome (GOLD analysis project Ga0224511, IMG submission 169988) | Sediment microbial communities from San Francisco Bay, California, United States - SF_May12_sed_USGS_8_1 | ecosystem: Environmental > Aquatic > Marine > Sediment | place: USA... | reverse complement strand
TTCTCAACTGAATTCCTCCAAGATCCTCACACTATTCCTACGATTCTTTTTAAACTTCCAGTTAGACCATTGGTATGAAAGTATATAGATAAGCAATCACCAAGTGCAGAGCCAATCAAACTAATTTGCTTCTGACATCAGAAAGAGACAAAAGCCACACGGGAGTGGCTACAATTATATCACAATTCCTATTTGTTCATGAGCAAACAGCTTCGCATTAGTGTGAATTCAGTTTACAGAGTTGTCTACCTTTTCCATCAGCTAACTGTGTCTTGAGACTATGAAGGGGTAGATTATTGAGCACACTAAGAGACGCTATTTTTGAGCCAAAGGGTTGTTTGCGGCCCGTGAGCACATTGGTCACACCTAAGGTTTGTACTTGTCTATAATCATCACTTTCGCTTGCAGTATATGTGGTCACTGAGAGAGCGAATTGCTGAAGCTTTAAAAGCTGATGGATATTGCTATAAGTATGATATCTCTCTACCATATAATGTATGGTATGATATTGTGGAGGACTTCAGGGAAAGACTGCGGGGCACAAATGCACTTCGTTGTGTGGGCTATGGACACCTCGGTGATGGTTAGTAAAGAATGTGTGTACAACTGGGGCATCAATGCCAGGTTGTTCACACACTTGGTTTGTACAATATAGCATTCAGTTACTAAAGTGAACATTTAAGATTATAGTACTTGCACTTGTCCTTTGAATTGAAACCCATTTAAATAAAATAGCTATCTTGGTGGAACCCTGTGGGATTGTTTGGAATCTTCGCATTGTTCTGCATGATTGTTCTGTAAAAAGATCTCCCGGAGAAGTAATAGCCCTCAATCCCAGTGGGAGGGAGCCCTGCATGAATAGAAATTGAACCCATTATCTAAAGAAGCACTCTAGTTATTCAGACTATCTTGCTATCCTGAAGTGCTGTATAAATGATATGAGATTCATTTCAAAATCATACCTCTGATTGCTGTATGACTCTGTGGCCTTTTTAAAGGTTCAGTTTCTTTGTGTTTGCATTCCCATAACTGAAGAGTCATTACATACTGTTGGTGATTATGCAGGTAACCTTCACCTCAACATGACCTCGGCAGAGTATGATCAGGCGATTATGGATCGTATCGAGCCATACGTTTATGACTGGACGGCCAAACAGAGGGGTAGTATCAGTGCTGAGCACGGTCTAGGTACGTCGGGTGGTCATTGTGTGAGAAGTTTTGTTTATTATCATTCTAGGTCTGTCTAACTCTTACTAAAAAGTCTTTCTTTAGGGGGAGCTGATTAGTTCATATGGGAGAGTCAGTCGTGTCCTAATTATTAGGCGTTTTCGGGCCAGCTAAAGTAGCCCTTACGCATTGGGTAAAAGAGGGCTCTATCTTTATTTTAATTTGGGTAGTTCGCGCGAATAGACAAATAGATTGAAATCATGCGAACGCCAAATTTTGTGTTGGCAACTAAATAAAAAGTGAAAGTCCATCGCGTTAGTCTCTCCGAACAATCATGACAGTGAATCAATGTGTTTTTTTATTGCTATCGCACAATAGGCACTGAGTCACCTCGTCCTAATGCATTCAGATGACTTTTCCGTTCAAGCAGAAAACTCCAGCATGTATGTTCGGGCAGTATGGCACGTTGCCGGTGTGTTGGTTTAGCGGCAGGGCAACGCGCAACGAACATTAGCTTGTCCGAAAACGCTTCATGTCTAACCTTTTAGTTCTACTTGGGAACTTGGCCATCATATTCAGTAGACTTCCTAAGCTTGAGACTTGTTCTGGAGCAGTAGTAGCTGGAACTTATATGAGAAAATCATACTCACAGTGGGAGCTTGGTTTGATCAGGGCTTGAACCCGAGATCTGACTATCATAAGCCAGGTTTTCTAGCTGATGTCAAATTCGGCTATGAGGAGCTTATGCCCACCTCAGTAAGCCCAAGGTCTAGGTGTCTACTCCTGATTATCACAATAAAGTTTAAATTGTGGCTGTTCTGCTATCCAAACTTTCATCTACTCCAGTATTTAGAATTATAGCCAACTTGTTGTGGATCTATGCAGCCACTTACCATCCTATGCAGACACTTACCATCCACATGAAGTACCTACACACCCGGGATTTAACAATCTTAAATCAAGAAGCTCCAGCCTCTGATTCATCCATTTTCTTCAAAAATCTATGGTTGTTTTATATATTTAGTCATCACTTGATTATAGAGGGATCCAATACACAGCATCAAGCATCTGTTGAACCTTCATTACCATGTCACAAAAGAAACTCTGAATCTTAAGTGCTGCCCTTTCGAAAGACAAGAACAATTAGGATCATGATCAGAATGACTGTACTTCTACTAACATGGTCCAAACCCAGAGTAAAATAAAAACAAAAAGAGCTTTCGGGATTCTGTACTAAGCGGTTTTAAAATTGCATACACTTTACGCATTTATTGAATCATGATTAAAACTGTTCTAAACCTGAGGGTTGTTGCGCTGTCGACCGAATCTCCAGTCTGATTGAGTCTCCTGGGATTGGGCCTTGTTGGGTATCTAATTGTGCTTTGCCATCATCATATTCAATGCGTATCACTTTACAGTTTGTACGTTACGTTTTCAGGTTTTAAGAAGGCGCAGTACATTTATCACTCCAAGTCAAGAGAACTGGTTGATGTGATGCGAAGCATTAAGAGTTTACTAGACCCGAAGGGGATTCTTAATCCATATAAATATTTACCTGATCACTGACTTAGGTCACAAACTCAGCCTATTATCTTGTTTAATCTGTTATAGAGGGTTTTTGTTATTTCTATTTGACAAAGAAAATGAACTTCTAGTTCCAGTGCTGCATTAGACATCCAGAGTCTGAGCGTCATCATAGATGGTATGAGAAAAAAAATATTTTGCATGTAATATTAGTGGCTTGGTGTAATATTGCAAAAGGCCTAAAAGTACATTATTTTTATACCAATGGCTAAGTCGTATGTGTAAATTGTAGCTATAAATACAATCAACTTTTACCGGTCCCCGATGGTTGTCATATGTGTACATCTTTAGTTGTATTTTACAATCAAATGTTACCCCGATTTACATAGATGATGTAATGGAGAATAAACACTTGCACTGCCAACACTTGGTTTTGTTTCGCTCATTTAAGGTAAATATGGTCTAGTCTATAGTTCCCCCCCCCCAATTAACCTAGCTTTGCAGCCCGTTCTTCTCGCCAGAACGCCAAATAGCGTCGTGTCATACGGAGTTGTTCGCTTTACAAAGATTCAGATCGAGGCTCAAAGCTCACCACAGTCTGTGGGCAGTATGAGATGCCCGTTTTAGTAACGATTTATCGACTGTTACAGTCAACCTGCCTGTGAGCTAGAGGTTCATCTTCGCTGTGGTGGAATCCTTGTTGTACGAGAATTTTGCTGAGGACTTCTAACAAGTTATCTCCAAACATCGGGCGTACTATAAGGCTAGCGGAGGATCGGGAACGCTCGGGCAGCGGCTTAACATCATATCATTGAAGGTTTGACTGATCTGAATGCACAGAGCGACATCAGCCAACGTTTAGTCCCATCAAATTGACGCGCGCAAGGGAGACCTAGATTAGAGTCCCTAAGATAGGAGCGTCAAAATGGCTTGTGCGACAATCAGTCTCAAGCGAAGCCTCGACTTTGATCCACTTAGCCCGAGAAGACCGAAACGGAGGAGATGTACACCTATGACGATAACACCTACTCCTACATCGCCTCCAAAGCCTCCTTCAGTATTTAAGGAAGCCACAACATCTATGAGCAAAGGTCAGAATATCAATTATCACTTCACTGTATCAACTATCATCATCGTGTATGACTCAGTCATTGACTGAGTAGTGACTAGTGAGTATATCACTATCACATTCAGTTACAAACTAACAAAGTGACAAATCGCATTCACTCAGTGAATGATTGACTCATTGAGTGATTCACTATCAATCGCACATATTGACATAATCATAATTTAAGCAGTAGATAATCTAGTTAAAGTATCAATTCAATGTCTAGTCCTATCCCTTGAATCGGTTACTGAGAAGTGAGTTGAGTATGTGATCGGGATGAGGGAGGGGATCCTTATTTTTGGGTGGCCCGATAGCTTGTGAATGTGAGTTGAGCTTGAAAATGAAATAGGCTATCCATCCACTGACTGATCCAGTATGTTTTTACGTATCCTAATTAATGATCAGTTACTTACTGACCTAGTCATTCAATCAATGGTATCCAGTGCTATTCTGATGCTAGCTCTAGTCTAGTTTATTCCGTGCAATACTACCAGTTTAACTTGAGTTATATACTTACTTAGGTGCTTGCTTATCCAATCAGCCTCTGGTTTAGCGCAGTCACTCAATACTGTACAGGCTATTTCTTATTCATAGTACCAGACTAGTAGGCCTTTTAGTAATCTAGTAGTAATTAACTGGCTATGAAGTAAAACGGTAGGGCATCTTTTCATCTAGGAAATGTACAATTCGAGTGCTCGTACCAACGGCAACAGTAAGGTAGTAGTGTTAGTTGTTACTACGGTAGTTGGACACGGCTGACGCAAAAGGCAAATCAATTGAAGCATCAACATGTCATATATCAGATATGTTCCACAATTGGAATGTGTCCCGGCTCCGGGAATTCAGAAAATGATATGGCCCAGTGCTCGGAAACAACTTGACCAAACTAAGATAATTTATTTGGTCAATTTAGCATAGTACTCCAGTTAGTATTAGTAATGTCAATGCAAAAGTAACTGCGGTTTAGTACGAGAATTGATATTAAAGTTGAACTCTCCAGATTAAAGGTTGAACTTTGTAGTCTAATGTTTGATCGAACTCTTCGAGTTTAGCTCCGGTGTATTTAAACAGTCCAGAATATATTTTTTTGAGTTTTAATATTACTCAAGCCGTATGGATTCTCAATTAATCCACAGTTTAGTTACCCAAAGTAATAACCAGAACTTGCCAAAGTACCATTAAACACCTGCCACTAGAGGCCATGCTGAAAAACTTCTAATGTGCATGCCAGTAACTCGGTTACTAGTAGAAGTGACTGGCCACATCAAAGCTATCTCGCGTGGCTAGGCTTTTGCTGAACAAAGAATGCACCTCGGGTCAGTTCAAGTGTACCGACAGATGTACTTTCAGGGACTAACAGTCTGTAATTCTATCCTAATTGCAGAGCAAATAGCCGACAGTATAAGATGTGAACTGAAGAGGCTACAGCATAGGAGACAGCTAGTTAACCCATCCTCATCTCAGTCAGATTGCTCGGATACTGAGCCGTGCTGTTCATCTCCTTCACAGGCCAGAGATCTACCCTCATCCAAACAGAAAGATACGCCTCTTTTTACCTTCAAGTGAGTATACAGTCAAAGAAGCGACTGGTTTTCCAGTCTTGTGCTCTATGCACCCCTGTATACATAGAAGCGGCCTCGTCACAGTCCCCCGAACCTCTGAGTTCTGATTATATGTAGCCTGTGCGAGGTCCATGCATAGAACAGACTCACTATTCACTTTTTGTGTTGGGCTCCTTGCCCAAATATTGAATGGTCACTCTAAGTAGTTGTAATTGATTTCTATGGGCCCAGCGGCTAGTAATCATCAAAAGCTAAACAATGGAAGCGAAAATCAAACGAAAGCTCGCAAGCTTGTGTGCCGTCCTGCAGTGATAATCCCCTGATGATCAATAGTCAGCTTCTACTATGCCAACCCTGCCCAGCCAGCAACTTTGTTGCTATATTATGGTTGAAAACTACTGTTCCTGGTCCTTATTATCAATGTTAGTTCTTTCAGCTACTGAAACTGTTACAGTGGACCGAAGGCCTGTGCGGAACCCGATCAGTCTGTGATTGGTTAGACATTTATCCATTTGTTGTCTGGCTAGCGGGTTTCACAGACACTGGCTAGCTGGATTACGTTTCAGTGATTAATGACGGAGGCTAATCCATTATGCTAGTTAGCAGCAGCTGCATGCTTAACCACTGTCCAGATACATCATGCGGAGTTGTCCTTCCTTGTATGTGAATGACCCCCCCCCCTATAAGCATCCCTATCACCGATTGTAACAGAACAAAGAACCAACATTTAAGTTGCAAGAGTCCTAAGAAAATCTGTCTTAGTGCAGGCCACTAGTCGCAATCATCACCCGGTTGGTGTGGTTATTACAGACAACCCCAAGTTTACTATGGGATTGGTTTAAGGTAACTGAGTGTATAAATGAATTGATACCGGCAGACGGGCGCTAGGAAATGTAAGCAGTGTTAATGCTAGCATTACGCTCATGCTAATTCCCTGGATGTTTACAGACAGATGACAATGCTCTGTGAGAGAATCGTTAAGGAGAAGACAGAGGAGCTGAGACAGGAGTATGATCAGGTGCTGGCCAGTAAACTCGCCGAGCAGTACGAGGCCTTCCTCAAATTCAACCACGACCAGCTGCAGAGGCACTTCTCCAACAGCGCTGACGCTTCCTGTAAGTAACCTAATGGCCCTTGGCGCTGAGGAGTGCGCATTTACAGCTCATAAGTGCACCGAGTACTCATTTGGCAAAGTTTCTTAAAAGTATGAGAGCTGTGATATAGTTTAAAATCAAGTTTGCCCACGGATGGTATATTTATGTGGAGGATTGTAATGGAACCGTGATACTCACTATTCAGAAGATCCGTCGACGATCTTCTCATTTATGATTCTGAAGAGGCCTTTTTTTATCGTACAACTTCCTTGCACTTGCCCATGTATTTGTGTATGTATGACCTGGTGGTTGTGTTCATACATGTAGACTTTCGTTAAAGGGGTTGACATGGTCGAGGGTCGGCACTTTTTCGGAGTTGTGTTCCCCGTTCTTAAAGGGATGCAACTCCGCAATCATTGCAGCGATGCGAGTGGTATTTTTCCACAAACCGAACATCGGTCACTCGAATATTTCCGGCCCAAAGAGGAATAAAATGGGATCTAATTACTAAAACTTAGTGATCTACCCCTTTGTAACATCGAGTAGAACTTAAATTTGAACGTAAGATTGGAGAAAACTTAGGTTATAAGAAGTGCTTTGCCGGTTTTCCCTAGCCCTAAATAGAGGCCATTGCGTTCGGGCCTCTATAATTGCGCAATAATGGCACTAACGCTCGTTGGCAGAGGTTAAAAACTGCGCTCTGAAACCCTATTTCTATATTTTTGTTGCATGGTTTCTCTATTCAGACTTGTGTAGCTACAAGTCTAGTATACACCTGCAAACGTATTTGTCAAGCATCGGCCCGTAAGCCGAGAAATCAATGCAAACACCCAACAGCTCCGTGTTAATTTCCTATCTCGAGGCCAGTTCTCATGCGTCGAAGGTCTGAAAAGTACGTCATTGAGGGTTCTAAGTATTCGCATTGGCTAGGGCAATATCTAAGCTTCCATTTGAACTGGGTATTGGGCCCATTCGTTCATGGTAGGCTTCAGAATCTACAAACAAGTGAAGTCACTTTTGACCATGTCACAACCCCTTTAATCATGACTCTTTGAGGACTGTCTGGACCCTATCGCTGTTGTGCCATGAGGACCACCCCATCAATGGAGTGAACCATTAGCATGTATAGCTTATGAAGATAAGTCATAGTGTCTGTTTACAGATTTGTCTTAAGCTTATGGACAAGACCTGGCACCAAGAAAACCCGGCGAACAGACTAAAGTCTATCTTTATTAATGAAACTAACATCGTGAATCCCGCATAGTTACAATAATGGAGCACTCGCTGGTCTCGCAGTCTCTGGTTCTCCAGTTTATCTCCTAAGCCAGTATGCTTCGGCTATCTCAGCTCAGCAGTGGTCTCCATTGGACCCAACGATAGCCTATTTGTCGATACTACCATGTAGTACCGTGTATATTTCGGAGTTATCCTCTCGCACACAAGTTTTGACGTTTCAAAGCCATTAGCTATAGTGTAAAGACTAAATAGTATATGGATTAGTATGAAATTAATTATCCACAAATATCTATATAGCAATCACCAGTATTATATACATGCTCTGCCAGTAATTATTCTTCCTACTATTAAACTACTGTTCGCTAAAATCTATAGCTGTTTTCATCGATATATCTACAATTGATGGGGAAGGTTTGATGCAATGGATGAGCTACACCGGGCACCAATCAAGTTCTCATGCTGCACCAGAGACCAGTCTTTTGTAATCTCAGATTTGCCCCAACACAATTTTGTTAGGGTGCGCAAATGTTATACAAGTTCCAAAAGGGGAATCTTGTGTGAGAATCAGATAAAGACCTTGGTTTGAAGCTGGCTGAAGACGGCATCATTCATATACATGGCGTAGTAGCCACTGCAAATAATGCCAGCATGTGTCTAATGGACTGGAATTATTCCCTCTTGCAATATCAAGAAGGCACCAGTAGAGCCCAAGAGGCTCAAGGTGGTCCATGAATAAAATTGCAGCCCGCTTCAGGTAGTTCAATATAAATCCCATTTCCTTTCACTGTCAGAATGGAATGAACACACCACAAGCCAGACAAGGTGATTTTGGTAGCATGAACAGGAAATACGCTTGCATTTGGAAACCGTTAAACCCGCTGTGTAGAGTTGCAACTGGAACCTAAAGGGTATTAGGAAATATTCCATGTGCAAGCTCGTTCACAGGCTAACCGGAACCTCGTATTATAATGTTTGGCTCTAGGCTATAGCAAGGTCCTAATAGAGAGTGTACATGCTGAGTATAAATATAGATCTACTGTGGGCTATGGCATGCCTTCCAGGTGGTTACGCATAGCATAGGAATCCAGTCTACCAAGCCTGAGTATTGTGTTTAGCAATTACTGACGTATATGGGTAGTTTATGACTTCTCTATACAGTCCATACTGATAAGGACTGTTGACACAATTGGCAAGGCAGCTTGTGAACTCTAAGCCGGTGCATATCGTCAACAAGTGGCACTATGATTAATGGGTTAGAATGAAGGCTTAGGTATGACGTATGTCCACAACGACTGATAACAATATGAAATCTATGCGATGAGAAATAGTGGCCTATGTGATAAAGTATGTTCTGACGTAGACTGCAGGTCACCAAGCTAATGGAGTACATTACACTACTGGAAGCTACCTGTACCCTCTGCTACTGCTCGCACCAGGTATGTTCGTACTACTGATGTAAGGGTAACATATTCAATTCAAAGGAACCCTGTTTTCAGTTAGCATCATCGCTCCACCTCACAGTATGGTCGGTTTTTGGTCATGATTAATCTGAGGAATTCACACTTTCAATGGGAACTATCGATGGCCGGAATTAGACTCTCACAGTTGCAAGCCCAGCGCTCTACCACTGAGTCACCCCGCTTTCCCTTGATAACTTTTCTGTGAATAGGGATTGGTCAATTGTTGAACCGCTTGGGTAATAATAGTTTTATCCTGATCTTGCCTGGGGTTGCGAGTGTAAGCTGCTCACATCCATGTCTTACTGCAAACAACATATTTAACAGGCTGCATATGAATATACCGTACAAAAAAGTTAGCGCATTGTGACATTTTGAGATCTATTCACATATCTAATTGCATATTGGTTAAACGTTATTTCTTTTACTGATAACTTGTATATGAATTGTTTGGCATTTGTATTAGTTGTCATAGGAGTGTCAATCTGACTGTTATAAACCTCTGATTATAATTTAATAGAGCCTGGTGGAGAAATATCCTCTAAATTATGGGTCACTATCACCAATCAGCATGTAACCATCACTGAAAGGACAGTCGAACACTACCCCCTAGCTCTTCCAGTCACTATCAGTGCCAGAGCAGTCCTTCTACCGGTCACTATCGAGCTTGGATACTTAGCTGTTGAGCAACTTATCTCTTTGGAATAGAGAGACTTTCGGGGATAGCCATCTATAGAGCAAGACTCTGAATCCACAGCCTTTCAACCTATAGCCTATAGAAAAAGCAGAGTAATAATACTGTTGCGTTTTTTGTCCATGCTAAAGACAGGCAATTGGTCGTACTATTTAACGGGCTTCCTAAGCCTGAGGCTTGTTGGGAGCGGTAGAAATTAGGAATTATGTGAGGAACTCATTCTCACAGTCTCTCGATCTTGAGCCAAGTGGTCTAGCCATTGAGCTTTCCCTCTATCCCTTCTACATCTTGTTCCAATACATTAGTTTAGCAATTAATGATCACTTGAACTACCATGATATAATAATGCATTGAAACCATGTGACAGCCTTGTGCCATCATTGTGAAGTTGAAAAACTTAGAGAACATTAAAAATTGAGCTGTAACTTCGCCAGAAACCCATGTACATTCAGTCTCTCATAACATCGATTATGCCAAAACTGAATTTTCAATGAGGTAAGGGCGCAAGATAAGACGAGGGGCAAGAAGCTTTGTCTGCTGGGTAGTCCATGATGTGCCCACAAGGTAACTCTGTCGGGTATCCCCCTTCTTATAATGCCGGGATCTGAATCCGACTTGTCTTCCTCTCCAACATATTTGCCTCCTCTGTCTTGACTTATAGATAAACCCATCTGAATTCCCTTGGGTAGGCCTTGGCCCTATTAGGGATCCATTCCTCTATGTTCTCACCTAGTCATTATCACAGAATATAGCCTAGTATGATTATTAATCTTAACACGCCCATCAACACCGTGTCCAACTAAAACGCCGCAGACTAGTACCATTCGGTACATGATTCGTCCTCACACAATTATAATTTATCCATGCAGCAATTCTCTTTGACAAACAACTTCCTCATCCATGGCTTGTAAGATGAGCCCAGCTATTGGTCTGTAAGAACAAAACATCAAACCCACATGGGACTAAATTGAAGCTTATTAAATCATTGTGATTTTGTCAATGATTAAGGTAAGTCGTTTCAAAAATGTTGTAATAGCTCACTCACGATTTTTATTGTGATACTCGGGCACTCGAGCCATCCTGTTTCAGACCTCATAAGCCTGAGGCTCGTTGGAGCGGAAGGAACTAGGATTAATGTGAGGGATTCATACTCACAGCTAGGAGGAGCCCACCATGACCAGGGTCCAGGTTCTCGAGGATGCTAGCCCAGCGGTCTATCATTGAGATATCCCGCTATCCCGTTTTTCACCTACAGCTGAGATTTCTCTATCCTGCTGTCTCTCCACTATAAATTTATTATCAAACTACCATTACCATTTCTTATCACCCAAACTACATGTAACACTCATCTACTGAAAATACAACCTAACCGCATGTGGCTTCTTTACTGATTGATTGGTACATACAGGGGAACATTCATCTCATCCATGATCCTCCCAACCTATAATTATCCCCCCACATGAGCGTAACTTGTTCTATGAATCAGATAATGTTGACAGTGGCATTATGACACTGGTTACTGTGCCTAGTAACTATTACAGACAGTAAGTATGCTCTGGGATACGTTTTCATCTACAGTGCATACCAGTAACTGCTAGCTTCAAATGTAAGTGTTGTACTAATAGTTGTGAGTGTATAATCTTTTGTTTTATTTTGACAATGTGTATCAGTGAATGTATTATTCTCATGTTCGGATGTTTGTGTCACTGGCTTGTATACAAAAACTCATGCGGAATTTAGTCCCCATTCCACCTAATTTGCAATGATTCACATCTGTTACACACCCGATTATGGCTGTGTGCGCTTTCCTATATACGTCTGACTTTTCACACTGTACAAAGGTTTATTTTGTTTCAGCTGTGAGTTCAGAATACAACAAGAACTTAGACAGGTGGATTATAGTTGACAACCACGAACTGTTACACTAGCAATCTACTACTTGCCAATCGATTGGAGGTATACACTCACACCCATATACGAGTACTCCACTTATGTAGCCAGGATATTAAACCTGTTTACTCGCGATGCCTTGGCTGGGAATTTCAGCTGCTCTGCTGATGCTATCAACCTTATCCGTGTTAGGTGAGTTTTATCTCAGGCTAGTCTGGCTAAGAAGGCACTGTGGCTGGTTGTAGAGTCAAAGCTTGGAAGGTGAGGATGGTAAAACAGAGGAGTAACGCCCTACCTCAGTTACATCGGTTCCATTTCTTTATCAGCCACTTTCCCGCATGGTCATCGGCTGAGGGACAGCCTTCACATTTTTATTTTCAGACATAGCTCATGGGCACACGGGAACATGTCAGCGACCCCGATTAATAATCATATCTCCAATGAATAGCTAGGCCCTTACACCGTCCAGAGTTGTATTTGAGTCAGTGGAATGGTATAATTTATGGATTTATTCTGGGAGTTTTGCCATGGTTGTACTAACTCCATTATTTTGGTTGTAGATGCACAGATTTTGAATCAGGAGATTTCGGCGTGTGGAAATAAAGCAGAGAATATACGAATCCGATGCCCACTGGATGGATATAAAGTAACTGAGATTAAAATCATCTCTGTGAGTAATCATCTCCCCATTTCGCTGTCATAACATGAAGCGTTGTGGCCGAAGTGAAGGGATGGGTTAGTGGGTAACGTACTGGGCCTTAGAAAAACTGCCTCACAAAATTTTTAAAGCGGCATGATCAACATATAGTATTTGGGACTTGTTTCGCGACCATCTGTATCTGGCTTGACATTGGGAAGCGACAGTGGATATAGCATGCTGAGTTTTGAGCCAGGGTTTCCTGGTCTGATTCCCGGTTAGGGCAAAAACATTGTGTCTCCC
>Ga0224511_10002347_pt1 | contig 12673 bp, 10 predicted proteins | sample SF_May12_sed_USG_2_FD_169988 | JGI IMG/M metagenome (GOLD analysis project Ga0224511, IMG submission 169988) | Sediment microbial communities from San Francisco Bay, California, United States - SF_May12_sed_USGS_8_1 | ecosystem: Environmental > Aquatic > Marine > Sediment | place: USA... | reverse complement strand
TAACTGAGAATCGCAACATTCATTTCATCACTATTTTCATGGATACATTACATACGAACGATACTGCTATTCGCCGATAGTCGTGTAATTATTATACTTCGATGACAAACAAAGCAAATTCATTGAATGAGGGCTCATAGACTAGAGTGTAGACACTATTTGATGTATTTCTAGACTAATCTCTTTCATTTCTTACTACCAGTACCAGCATCAGACGACCAATACAGTCAATCAAGAATTGAGAACAAATGATACCTATAGGAGTACACCTGATATTATAATCCACAACGTAAGTGCTGGTCAATACACTTCAGCTAAAGCTTTATCAACAAAGATTATCTAGCAGAAATCCGGGATTCTTCCTGAGGGAACCAGCATTGGTCGCACAGACTGAAATCGGGGGTACGCAATCTTGGGAATTATTTACTGGCAGTGGCTGCTGCATGTCAAGATAGTCATGAGCCAAAAAATGTTTCATGTAACCTCTTGTAAACTCTCAAAGGACCGTACGCATAAATATAGCGAGTTGTCACGAGAGGTCACCACATGGTCTCCCTCTACCCATACCACTCAAAATCACATCAGCCGGGGCTGTGCCAGTGGTGGAGAGCGATCGATGCATACAATATTTTTCCGGCGGTGGCCTTGATAGCTCTACTAATTACGGCCCTGATTCATATGCCAGAGACGGGAGTCCTCTATTGTGAACAAAAAGCTGAATTATCATTGGTCACTACCCAATCGGCGCTAAAGGAAACAGCACGCGCAGCGTTCAATCTCCACTGCTGGTGCTTCATAGAGTGATGTCGTTTTCAGCGGTGACCGAGTGGACACCGCTGTTGGGTAAGCTCGCTTTGCCACTGCTCACTACTACTTACTGACTCGGTATGAAACAGTGTGCTGAACTGCCAGCCCTGCGTATTCAGAGAAAAAGATCAGCCAAAAGGTATTATCCTTACACTGCCCGTCCCCCCATGAACAAAAATAATTTTTCATGTTTCCTTCAGATATTCACAACAAAATGGATAGCCCCACTACAAGCGCGATGGACAATGAGTCAACAAGTCTACTGCGATCCTCGGGCCGAAGGTAAGCCAACGGTACCCTTAGTGCCTGAAGACATTTAAAATGATGTCTTTGTTTGAGTGTGTGACCTTTTAATTGATGTTTTAGTTGCTATACTCCCGGTAACTAAACCGAATGTATCCCTCACCGATATATGTTTGATTGTAGACCGCTGGACTATAAGGCTGTGAGTATCAACTCGGACTCTTTTGATGAAAACTCGATGAGGAGTGCAGCAGTAATGAGTCGATATAAATACTATCAGAGGCTTGTACCACACCCCGAAAACCCACTGGTAAATCGTTTCATCAGAATTATACCACATGTAAATTGTGCTTTATAGTTGAGCCTTCAGTGGGCATATACCAGTAACATCGTTTTAATCACATATTGCCTCACTTTGTTCACCAATTACAAATCATATCATTCAATATAAAAACGAGATCCTTTTTCATATAGCTGTATATCACATTTTTTTCAGGTGATGCCCGATCATGTGGTTCCATCCGAGTTTTGGACACATATACCTGTTGTCCCAACTGGCAAACAGCACAGTCTTATCACCATGTAAGTGACAGTAACAATAGTTCATAGTGTCCGATTTGATTTGCAGCAATTTCTGTAATAAAAGTTTGCGCGCTGATTTAAGGCCAGTGAAGAATACCTAGAATGACCAGTTGTTGGTCATAAAAGCGGTGTTGTTGAACCTACATTGTACATGTAAACACTGTCATATGTCAAGGCAGCCAGGACATCACGGCTAAACATATCTGTCTCCTAAACAAGCTTTCAATGTCAATATCGCAATATGTAGTATGAATTTGTATGTAGTATATTACTATGAAATTCTTGCACACAGATTTAGTATATGGAATACCATGATGGGAACCTCTTTGCTGAGTATGCCATGGGCGGTTAGTCAAGCTGGTTTCGGCCTCGGCCTCGCCCTAATGGTTATAATGGCAGGTATTACCCTGTATACATCATACAGGGTCATGAAGTCTGTTGACACTATCCGTGAGTATTTATATCCTTCAGTACCAGACATCAACCCTACCATATTGTGATTTGGGTACCACTTTCTGCTGCAGAGTTCGTGGGCATTCATTCATTTATTCATTGTTCTGGTTATATCCAGATTTTTGTCTATTTGGAGACCGTTTACCTAGGAGTATCTCCTTATCAGCATTCGGTGATAAGGTTTCAATTGAGTTCTGTGGTCGCCGTAGAATCTGGTATCTGATACGAAATTGACTTACGGAGTTATATGCATCATGCTGTACGCGAGGTTACTTGGTATCAATCGCACTTTCTTCTCATTTGTTGTCATGCCTTCTGTTTTTTCTTGTAGCTGTACCATCTGGGGAGATCCTGGAGTTTTCAGATGTATGTAGACATTTTCTCGGTCGCCCCGGGGAGATAGCAGCTGTTGTTGTCTCTGTGGTAGCTTTACTTGGAGGTGCTATTGTCTACTGGGTTCTCATGTCCAACTTTTTGTACAACACAGTGCTTTTTATTTACAGTAAGTAAAGTACTTCTCAAACTGGTAATCCACCAGTTGTTTAAAGAAGTCTAACATGCTAAAACAGTCTGCTAACATATGTCCATCTTCAGCCATTTTGACAGGATTCTGATTTCCTTCTCAAATTCTTTTGGTTCAATCATTGGTCTGATGCAGTGCATTGAATACAGTATATTTGCTGAATGATCTTTCATAAGATGTAGATAAATTGATACGCTTTTGTGTTTAGCCTGTCAACATATTATCTCATCATGCTCATCCGCTGTTTACTTCCCCACAGATCATGCTACACCAGGCAACCATTCTTATGTGGAGACAAATTTCACTTATTATCATGATGGTAAGTACTATGACTGGGTCAAGCGACAGACTTTGTTTGAGAACCTCCAAGGAAAACATCTATTCGTTCAATCCCTTGACCTTAGAGGTCGTCAGGTGGACCTGAAGGCAGATAAACTGTCATTCAAATTTTTTCCACATCTTACAGTAGGCTCATGACAGTTGGGCGGTGCCCAGCTCCATTTCAAATGTTTTACACTATCGTGTGAGAAGCTCACACTCAGAATGGGAGCTCGTCATGGTTGATGTTGCTGTTGACATGGCTGCATGCCCAGTTATCCTGCTATCCCGAGATGTACAGCTATGCACAACTTAATTTTAAGTTTGATCTGCTTTTCCCCTACATACGCGATGTATTTTTGCAGATTACATCACCTGCACGCCATCCCTCCATCCATCAAAGCCATCAACTTGCGGAGTCCATACGTTTATACCAAATGTTTTCAGTAACAATTCAAATGTCACAACACCCACACCAACCGTACCGAGTGCCAGCGAATTCACAGAGGTAAGACCCCATAGGATTGGTACATAGCAAGGTGCGGGTATCACCACAGCCTTCTGTATCAGTGCAGTGATTACATGCTCGACTTGACTAAAGGAAATGAAACAATATATGGTGTAACTCCTCTAATGCATACAACTTCAAACTCAGACTAAGATTTAGGTAAGATATTTTTGTCAGACAAATACTTCATGTAAATCTGTGCACCCATCCATGCGTTCCTGCATTTGGATAATGTTCCCATCACTTTTAGTACCTTGACATATATTTCAAATGAATCCCTGTCGAACCAACATTTTTCCTGAACTGTTTGTGTTTGAAATGACAGGAAGGTATGATTGTGGTTTATTCCTCATCAAGAAGTAAACTTGAAAAGTGGTTATTTGTGAGTCAACAAGTAGAAATGAGCAACACCAGTGGTCAACGACTAGTAGTTTGGTGGCTCTCGCTATTAAATGACGAGTACCCACCTGCCCTGAACATTTTGTATCACTAACATGTCGTGTATAAAAGGCCTTATCCGTGTGAATTGACAAAAACCAGAGCTACCTTCTCAATGTGAATTTATATCTGTCTATACTTCATAGATATGGGATTTGCGCAAGACAGTGCCGTTTTTCTTACTCATAGTCCTTCTTCCACTTATCAACTTCAAGTCGCCAACATTCTTCACTAAATTCAATGCTGTTGGTAAGTTGGTGTGCTGCCTAGTCAACCGAATGCCTACTAAAATAAAGCAATCAAATGCGTTCATTTATAAGCACAAGAAAGTATTTTTGGGTATTTTGTCAAGGTGCCTGAATGCAAAGCACAAAATATATCATCACTAAGTTATAAGGTATGAGGTGAACCTTTGCATGTGTTGCTGTGATTGTGAATTGGAGCTCACATTGTTTCTTGGTTGATAGGAACAATATCGGTTATGTATTTGCTCGGATTCGTCACTTATAAAGCATCAATATGGGGTTTTCACATGGACCTCAGTGCGACTGGCGTTCCCGGATCCTGTAAGTCATAATTTACTAACTGCTTTCGCATTCTGTTCAACTTTTCTCGTGTGCGAAGCCAGTATCTGAACCCATGTTCTCGCAATTGCGGGAACTAGTGCTCTACCACTGTGCTTCCCACCCGTTCAATGGCTCTCAAGATTTTGTTATTTAGTTTATTGACTGAAAGTCACACAGATCAGATTTATTTTTCCTTTAGTATTTCCCCTTGAGGTGAGATATCTTATAATGAGCACACTGCGCCTGTAAAGTATTTGGGTTATGAGCCCAAACTGTAATATTTATCTTCGATGTTCGCCTCAGGCGTTGATACCGCCTTCCTGTATTGCAGATGCTGAAGCATCATTTCCCGCCCTGATGGGCATACTATCACTAGCCTATTTTGTACATAACTGTGTTCTGTCGATAGTGAGAAATCAAGCCAAGCCAGAGAACAATGTAAGTGCCTTATTACTTACATATTATGTATATGCTTTTATTCTTTCAGTAACTGGCGAACCTTTAATATGATACACTCCTTATTGATATGGCCATTGATTTCGCTTCTACACTAACTCTTATAGTGAATTAACACCAGCAGTAACGCGACAGTCACCGCTAAATGCCACTGAAACTGGCCACCGCCACTGTCATAAACTTGCTATTAGATGTAGGATTTGACTGTAAATACATACATTTGTAGGGTCGGGATTTGACCACAGCATTTATTTGTGTCTCGATGACCTACTGCTATGTTGGCTGCATGTTCTATGCCGCCTGGCCGATGATCACCAAATCCTGCCTCGATCAGGTAAGAAACCGGAGACCTCCATAGGTCAATGCCTATAGAGTAATGGATTCTGCGAGGGCCCGTGTACAATGAGGGCATAAGCGCATCAGAGTGATTGGATTAATGGGTCATACTTTTGTATATCAGAGGCATAGCATATTTGATGCATTTCCCATACTGCGATGGACTTTTTACCTAATGTGTCTCTAGTTCTGTGCTTCAACTTCATGATCTGTTTCCTGGAGTCAAATTTCTGGCCGACCCTAAAGAAAAATGCTTTGGCTCTTTTTTAGAACCTGCTCAACAATCTATTGACGGAAGATCCTATGGCTTTTGTGGCTAGAATATTCCTTTTTGTGCAGATGCTGACCGTATTTCCTCTTTTGCTTTATGTAATGAGAGTGCAAGTTATGCATTCAATATTCAACTCTGTCTGGCCTAGGTAAGAAGATCATCAATAACTTTCTGATCCGTATTAATGGTTCTCAATGCTAAGATTTATTTCAACACAAAGCAGGATATCTCTTTATTCTTGTGCATTTTGTAGTCTGAAACATATTCTTGTTATGAACTTGTTGGTGATTGGAGTGTGCCTAGTGTTTGCAAGCTTATATCCCAACATTGGCACTATAATCAGGTATGTAAATTGTTTGAGACAACTATACGGGGCTTGGTCAAAAACTTTCAGCACTGATGCTATATTTTGAACACATTTATTCACACTCATTTCAAAATTTGCCTCCTTCAAAATGCATTCCATTTGCATCTACACAGTTTGGAACACATCCTGTGGGAGTTGTCCTATCTCTTTGGCTATGGCACTCTGGATGATGTTATGTCTTCAAACCGCATACCTTTCAACTTGAATTTTGGTTTTGGGAAGAGAAAGTAGTCACATGGGGCTAGGTCTGGTGAGTAAGGGGGATGGCTTAGCACTGTGGTCTTTGTTTTAGCCAAAAACTCTTTCACAGCATGAGCACTGTGGGCTGATGCATTGGCGTGGTGCAGCAGGAAGGAGTTGTCCACCCATTTCTGGGGTCTCTTCCAGATTTTCTCTCTCCGCCTCTTTAAAACTGCCTAGTAATATTCTTTAGTAACTGTCTGTCCTTGTGGGGCGAATTCATGATGGACAACTCCGTTACAATCGAAGAAAACAGTCAGCATGGTCTTCACATTCACTTGCTCGTCCTGGCTTTTTGGGGCGAGGAAAGGACCTTGTTTTCCGGATCATATCCGCACACCCAGCTTTTGTCACCCATAATGATGTTCCGAATAAAATTTGGATCCTCTCTGCAGGCCTCCAGCAGGTCTGCAGACTTGAACACGGGAATCCCTCGGTTTATCTGACAGCAACTTCGGAATGAACTTGGCACTAACCCTGCTCATCCCACGGTCCTCAGTAAAAATGCTTTGCACTGTTCCAAATGCCACGCCGACATCACTGGCAATCTCTCTAATTGTCAATCTTCTGTCCGAGAGGATTTTCCTTTGACAGTTCGGGTGTTTTCCTCAATTTTTGATGATTTTGGTCTCCCCACCTGTTGGTCATCTTCAGTTCGAGCATCATCTCCATAAGCAGTATGCGGCATATCAAAAGTCTCTGAGCCAGTCTTGTTTAGGTCAACACAAAATTTTATGACCACTCTTTGCTCAGCAGAAAAGTCTCTTTTCGTACATAACAGGACACGAAATGCATGATGGGGAAATCTCCAAAATCTCGTGATATTTAGGCGATTCTCGAAGATGATTGGTCAAATTGTTGCTAAGAGATTACACAACAAATCTAATGATGCTAGAAAAGGCAACTTCTTCATTGTTCCAAGTTATAGCATCAGCCCTGGAACTTTTTGATCAGACCTCGTATAGCTCACCAGGTGCCTTCTGTGATGAATGCGGAACTCTTTTCACCACTAGGTGTCCTTTAATTTTGATTATTTCATGCTCTGCTCTCGTGTTTAAAAAAACTATTGAGCAATAAAATGACATTTGATGCCAGCATTTTGCCACTTCTAACCCACATGATATTGCGACTAACTCGTCCTTCGTTCACTTGCAGATATACCGGAGCATTTTGTGGACTGGTATATGCTTTCTTCTTGCCATGCTCAACATACTTGCTGGGCCTCCGAGCAGAAGGTCGGTTAACATATGGGACTCTGTTCCTCCATGCTTTTTTGGTGCTCATCGGTTTAGGTATTTTTGTTTCCCAGTTCATTATTAAGTCATCATAGTCTACAGTCTTTTAATCTTGCCAAGAATTGGCAGCACCCCATTGTTTTAACGCAAATTACATGTATGTGTATTAGAATTATAATACTGGGCACATGTAGAACACTTTTTCAAAAAATAAACATAATATGTATACTCTTGATCACTGCACTTTTTCTAGTAGCACAATTGAATAGAACTGCTTTAGAGCAGCTCCTCTAAATGCAACTCTTCACAAACTAGGTAAAAATGAAGTATGGCACAAGTCCTGCGCGGCAGAACCGAGTACGTTGGTGCTTCAACAGTACGCTAGTGCCGAGGCAATGATTTATGTATGGTGATCTTCGGCGGATGTCATACCGAGTCATCTATAATTATATAATCACAGGTTATAGGCGCACCTGGTATTCAGATAACTTAATACATACTGACCTCACGAGAACTTAAAGGAAACACGCCGAGTCTGAGATTTTGGAACACCGTATGACTCAATATGTAATCAACCAAACCATGATATGGGTGTGAGATATGCAAGAATGCAAAGTTTCTTCCAACTCCATGGTTATATAACTGAGATGAGGTAATGGGTATTGAGCTGCACTTACCATGATACCACCAGCGAGTCTTCTTTGGATTACTTATTCCTTTCATTACATAGAACTGGTTATCAGGTGGGTGCTTCTACAACGTAATCAATGATAATGCGATTGGCTAGGATACAAACATCACAACATTTCAATATCCCTATCATCAGAATCCATCCACAAAACGATCCCTATTCTGAGCGATCGCAGGTCAAACCAGTGGAAACCAGTGGAAACCAGATACATACCTGATATACACGGCAAGGATAAGCAGTGTACCTACGCTGTTCTGGTGTGTTCATATTTCACCGCGTACCTACACAGGTCCTTGTACTCACCTTTCACGCAGTTCTGCTATGTGCCTACCTTTTCTGTACAGCTGCTGAGCATACTGATGACGCTAAGACACACAGTCTCCACAGTGAGAGCGGGAGACCAATCATCAGTTAGTATAGACAAGCATATGTGTCCATTTGTGTAAACGTGAGGATTTGTGGGTATGTGATCACCAACAAACATAACCTAAAAGATGAATAAGTTCGAAGATTTACGGGATTCCGAAATTTTATGGCCTGGTGTCCTGAAGTGCCAGATAAGTGCTTAGACATCTAAGGATAGTCATAATATTCTCATATCATGAACCTATTGACATTACTAGTGGTATACTATGTATCCAAATATCTGACTAATACTATAGAAAAGCCAGAAGATTTTAGATTCTTTGGTTGGCCAGGTTTTTACATTTTCAGAATTTGATGTTGTGATAAACCCTGTCAGCTATGGTGTGCTGTTTCAATAACCCTGTCAATCCCCTTTTATCATCACTGGAATTTTCTACCTGTGGAGAGTCGAACGGATACCGGTCACTGAATTTGAATCCAAGTTTAAAGGATTCACCCTCGTAAAGTGTTGCAGGAGCTCCTTCCAAATCAATCACCCACCTACATTTATCAACAATGGTCATCAAGAACAGCTTGCAATAAACACATACAAAAATCTACTCTAAATTGTAACAGTTTCTTCAGCTAATCTCCTGTTAAACCTCAAATTAACTGGACAGAAACGGTACCACCGCCCATAGCATGAGCCGTAGGAAAACGTGAAGGAATTTAGCCCAGAAACTTACTGGTTGAACAACCTAGATACAATTCCAGACAGGCTATGAAACATATGCATTTTTACATAGATTTGTTTTTGGTAGAACTCTTGTCTGGTGCAACAGATTTACATCAAAATATTTCATAATAGTCCGGTTTACATAAAACCTTCGGGTAAAAAGATTTCTTTGGCATAGCAGGATCTGCAAAATGATGCAACAGACAACACTGGTCTAACAACAGTCAGGGTGACTCTCTGGTATCTCAACTACTTTATGGATAAATCAAACAGAACAATCGCATCTTATGTCAATGAGGCATTAAAAGTAGCACAATCCTACAGGTTGGCCTCATATGCATAGTGAGATACTTACTCGTTAATATTTTCAGCTATTTTGTCACCATCAATCTTCAGACCAGGGGGCGGATCATCGACGAGAGCATATAGCTCCTTCATTAATCGTTTCTGCAAACCAATAACTTAGTGATTGAGTGACTCTGGCAGGAAAGAGAGTAGACATATATCTTATGAAGCAGTGTTCTCCATTGTTCCTCACACTTCAAAATCACACTCCATTAGTGTGGTACAGTGTGCGGACTAGGTTAGAGCAAACTGCAAAGCCAGACTGCCACAGATATACACCAAATGCAAACGAGTCACTGCGACAGGGCCTGTTGGAAATCTTGACTCGAGTTCAACTCTGACTGAGTCTAATTGAGAGTGAGAACCGAGTGTATAGGTACTAGCTTTTTGCTGTCAATTAGACTTGGTAGTTGGTGACCAACAGTAACACTAACACACTACACAGTAACTTCTGGGTCTGACCAAACAAATTTATTCAGTTTCAGGTTGGTCGATCGTCAGGGGTCATGAATCATGTGGTTTTTCACTTGTGTCTCATTTGAACTGAAGTGTGAAGACTCAAGACTAGTACTAGTAGTACCACTAGTAGTACTAGTACTAGTAGTAGTAGTAAATAATAAGTAACTAATAGTAATACATTATTTATACATATAACAATTAACATAGACCAGTGAGTGATGCCTGATGGTGAAACTGACTACTGAACTGAGAATGCTGAGTCAGCGAGTGATTACTGTAGTAATAATCACTCGTTAGTTTCATTATCAGTATTACTTACTAGTCTATTCTATATACTCATTTTCAAAATAAAAACTTAAAAGATCAGAGCTAGTCTAGGAATAGTACTAGTAGTACTAGTACTAGTAGTAGTACTAGTAGTAGTAGATTAGAAGTGAAGTTGTAGTTTCCATTCTGGTGAGTATGTTACTTCCAGTCAAAATGAATACCAAAAGTGCTAATCGTTCGCGTACTGAATGATCATTATACCTTTGCAGTCATCTTTGCCGCAGCGGGCGACTGGCAGGGTTTTGCTGCGGACTAATCACTAGACTAGTTAGTAGTTGTCGCCGTCAGGATTTTCCTAATTTTCCACAACACAGCTGTTTAGGCCATTAACAACCAGTTGCTAGTCACTATACAGTTGGAGATACTATCAATAGCGCGGCTGAACTGGGCACTCGGCCTGCTGGTAGACAGAGCCTCATTGAGCCCTCTGCCAACTAGCGCGGAGTTGTCTGATCGCGCCATTGGGCCGCCTTGACTACTAGCCACCAAAGAATATTCTATGGCCATTACTAATGTCAATTCTACAGTTTCCCTTTCTTCCACCCATGTAACGCACGTGAGGCGGACCACGAATAGTAAAACTGAGTGAAGGCCTTTAAAATCTTTGATGGTGCTTGATATTTTGCTATTATGGTACCTAGTGGGTTCAACCACCTGTAACTGTCACTGGACCGTCATTAACCCACAGGACAGCTTACATACATTACATGTTGGTCCAAAATGGCAACAGTTATATAAGTGCTTTCTACTTTAGAAATTGCACTTTAATTATTGATCATATATGTTGACTGGTTCAACTAACTGCAACCCCGCCCCCTCTAGCACATTCATACACAGTGACATGACTTATATACATGTAATTATCCACATGTAGCTGATAGTCGCAGTGAAACCATGCTACAAAAATCTCTGACAAAAGTGATTAAATATAACCAACACCAACGTATCAGAAGATCCCTGCAACAGTTCAGACTTGACCGTTGTATACTGAATTTCATTCGCAGATCAAAGCTATTAAACTCTTTCATTAGCAGGATGGTCAACAACTACTGATTCTGATACACTCTCAGTATTCTCTGTTGTTGGATTATTGGACAGCTCCTCAGCAGTGTCCTTGTTATCAGTGTCAGACTCCTCAGGGTTCCCGGTGTTTAGTGATTGAGCGCCTTTCCTCTTCGGGATAACGGTGAAGAATGCTTCCTCCCAATCATTTTTCTCTTTATATTTAGAAAGAATCTCAAAAACTGTAAAAAAGGAATCCATTCGCTGGTAAATGCTGACTAGCAGCGAAGAGATGACAAAATAAGGGTTATGTCCATATCTTTTGCATACATGAAGTGAGCTTCTGAAACCACAGACGAAGTTGCTAACCATAGCTGGTGGGGGTCTAGTATGCAAAGCAAAGACGATTCAAGAGGAAATCATCAAGCTATTCTTCTCTCTAGGATAAGGATGGATAACTTTATGGAAAAAACGAAAAATTGGTTTTACCCACATTTTATGAGCTTGATTAGAATGCCTTTATCTGGGAGTGCTAATTAGATGCAATGTTCGCTAAAAACCTGGACAAAGACATGAAATAGGTCTTATGTTTGCAAAAATATGGCGAGGAGTTCCTACACCAGAATTCACAGAGGCAACAGTCGAAATTACCTAGAGTGTTGCCAAACTAGGTAGGGTAGGAGAATAAGCTCACCGTGATCGATAGTGAGAACTTTACGAGATTTCAAGTCGATAAAATCGGAGATTGGAAGTTTGGCATGAGTAACTCCCTTCTCATTGGCTAGTCGATGACATAAACCCTAAAATCATAAACCAAAATATGTCAGTAATACGAAATGGATAATGCGAATAGTTTCTGTACCAGGGGCCTGAGATGTGAACACCACAAAGGATAAGAGTCATACAAAAAGGAGAGGTTAAGATGCAAACGGTTATCGACAACGAATACATTTCCGCGTAATATATGTAATGGAAATATGTGTGTCACGTGACCAGAGGGATTTCCCAGGCAACTCCTGTTGGCAAAACCGGTAGGATTCTGTAAATGGTTACAGCCCCAATTACTGTTATCTTGTTCTAGCTGCCGTGGAACTCGGTGAGACTTACCCGAGCGTCTTTTTTTGGCTCATCAAAATCAGCATGTCTCCAAACCTACCTGAGTCAAACTACAGTGCAATGCGCACAGCAAAAGTGCCCTTGAATCCGTGCTAAAGATGGAAAAATTGGCACCATCTGAAAAACGTTTGTAAAAAGGCGGAGCCTAATTGGCCATTTATATGACGTAATGACTAGTCAATGGCCAGGCACTCAAAGTTTATCATTTTCTACCTGACTTTACAGAGAGTGTCCCAATATTTGGGACACCTCATGACCACTGACACATTCCTAAGGTTGTACACAAGCGCTGAGAATGGGTCTAGAGTG
>Ga0224511_10002346_pt1 | contig 12673 bp, 5 predicted proteins | sample SF_May12_sed_USG_2_FD_169988 | JGI IMG/M metagenome (GOLD analysis project Ga0224511, IMG submission 169988) | Sediment microbial communities from San Francisco Bay, California, United States - SF_May12_sed_USGS_8_1 | ecosystem: Environmental > Aquatic > Marine > Sediment | place: USA... | reverse complement strand
ATAACGGTTAACAAAACTCTTCAAGAAATGATGATTACCCGTTTCTGCACAGTAACTATGGAGTACCAGAGCCCAGGGAATTCCATAATAGAGCCCTTTCAAGGAGACTCTACCACAGTGCTAGTATTCAAAGCGCTCGTTACGAAAATCGGATTTACAAACTTATTTTTATGATGGGTTTTGGGTCACACCGGACACTACCATCATAATGAAAAAGCCAGAGGCATTGCTTGAGGCTTCAAGCAAGACGTCCGAGTAGGGTTCACCGAAGCCCAAGACGAGTACATTACCGGTTTCGATAACGGTTAGGAGTCATCTGGGGAATCCTTTTGGTCACGTGACACACATATTTCCATTACGTATATGGCGCGGAACGGTAACCGTTACGGCTAACGGCTAAGCTCTCTATTGACTGGTTTGGATCGTTGGGTATGGTTACAATGCATACAAACATGTTGCATTCTCCCATTTGAATTGTAGTGATCAAGGGACACAACTCCAAAGATTGATGACTAGAAATGGCTTGATGGAGCAAGAAGCTAGACAAAGAATCAACAGTCAGATTAGTGTTGAGGATAAACGGGCAGCAGCTTCAAGCCCTCTTTGCCTAATCGACAATTGTAAAGACAAAGAAACTACAAAAAGACAAGTGGAAGAACTCAAAAAGTTTCTCGATAAGCAGCCCAGGGTACGCTGCCTGTGGGGAATGAGACAGCACCAGGACTGATTCATACTATTAATTGGCAGTAAATTCAATAACGGTGATCAACATTCTCACAGATTCAGCAAGGGACTGTAACGCGCGCGCGAGCCCAATGTCAACTTGACAAGCTAAATGATGATTTCAAGTGGATAATTAATTTTCGTATTAGCTAGATGATCATGAAGTGGCACGCGGCGCTTGGACGTTGATGGATCTGTATTATTTCCGTTGAGATGATTTAGAATGATGCCTTAGACGTATGATGACAGTATCAGTGGAATATGGAGATTGAAAGTATTTACCGATAGTTAGATGCCGTATAATCGGCTTACTAGTCAGTACATATGATCAGATTGGCTAGATGGACCTGGGTAATACCCTGATAACTGGCAGTATGTTATTTGCCCAGCATACGTATTTATGTTCCAGAGCAGTCCAGATGATTACAGATTGGCTCAAGTTTACATAATGCCCTGGCTCAGTAATACCCTGCTTATACAATAAAATGAAAAGCTGGAAGTGAGAAATTAGTGGGAGCTTAAATAAAGATTGAGGCTTGATAAAGGCTGTTTTCACATTTTATCTGCATGTACATTAAAACTTGCACATAATATCACAACGGTTGCTGTTGGTTAGTGTTTGATAAGAACTGAAGAAAATGATGAACAGTATTAAAAATAATTCTGCAATCTCTGTATAAAAAAAAAACTTGAGACAATCTTTGGGCGAAGCGCATTTTGTCATTTAAGGGAGACTAGACAAACTGTTGCTGGGAGGGAAGTCCCAGTGATTAGTTTCGGCAGCTCTAGCTGGTATGGTGCATTGTATTGCTGATTATAATCACTTCAGGTTACTAATAGTACCTCAAGTCAAAAAAGAAGAGAAAAAAAGTAACTACCATTGGCCACTGTAATAGCTACCGGGAGGGGGAGGTGGACACTGGTGATGACTTATACGACTCGTTGGATCGCTGTGTATTTCCCTTTCATGGTAATGTCTGTCCGTCATGTATTGTGGCTTAGAGTGGGACACGCTGGAAAAATGACTGTCACTATCAGGTATATCAGGTATGTATTGCCGCTGATACTGTAACTGCGATCGATAACTGCCATCTGATTGAGAGTAAGTAGTAAACTGTTGGGCAGCCGTCGGGTAGGGTGGTGGCTTATATAAATGTTCGCTATAATAAGGTTCGCTGTTGGATGATAATGGTCCTTTGGTATATGAGCCACTATATTGTGCGGCATAGCACCCGTTGTTGGCATTCAGATTTAGTGGAACCGACGCTTCGCGATCATGCCGATTGATTGAGGAAGGACGACGTCGCCCGGTCGTCTGCTTTCTTTTGTTTAGTCCATATACTACAGCTATAGTCACAAGAAGAACTAAAACAACCGGGATGGCTATAATAACGGCCAGGGTCGCAGATGGTGAGCCGAAGATATATTCCCATGATGAGTCCACTTCGCCTACATTTACAATCTCATATGACTTTGTAAGCATGGATTCAGGACCTGTAAAATAAACCGAAATCAACAAATCAATTTGGCTCCAAACACGAATCTTGTGGTGAGCACTGGTCATCTCGAGCCTGAACACTGGCTAGGATAGGATAGGATAGGATAATTTTATTTTACATGGATAACTTAATAAGACCAGGGGGTCTTTTTTACATCGAGGTTCAAGGTCAAGACGGGCTGTCTTGATATAAAAACATTTAATTTAAAACCGTTGAAAACTTTGGTGATGATTGAATAATTTTGTTTGCGAGTCACGAATCAGATAGCCAGTAAGATGAGAACTTTCATGGTCAATGATCTAAACAGAGTTGTCTTGTATATAAAAGTTGAATTAGCGTCACTCAATTCATTCATTATAGTTAGATCAACTATAAACAAGGATGGGAGTCACTGACTCAGACATCTAGTTATAATGAAATGGACAAAAACCACTGCAGTAACTGCATTCTAATTGAGTTAGGATCTTATGATTTTCTTCCCCATCAATCAGTGGCCATGTTATTACAAACTGGCAGTGTCTTTATCATAATCAAGGCATCAATTCATACCATCCAGCTAATTTCAGTTGAGTCAGTGTATAGAAATTGATTTTTCGGAGATGTCAAGAAACCACATAAGAGTTGGTAAGTACTTGGACATACTTAGTGGCACCATTACAGTGTTTACTCTTGTAGCTACCAGTCTGACTCGACATTGTTCACTCAAGAGCTATGTTGTTCTACCAGCATTACCGATCAGTGGTCATTGACAAGGATGGAGTCTGGCCAGTGACTTTGAGTATTATTACTACCCCAGCGAAGATTAAAATAGTAGCAGCAGCATGGAAGCAAGCCGTCTGCTGCATTTAATCATTACCCACTCATAATCTGATGGGTTCCTATTGATTCCGCGCAATTATCAAAAGCTTTTACCGGCACACTTCCCTTTATTAACTCTTATCTTGAGGTTTCCCATCGTCTCAGAACATACTGTTCGGTTGTACTCGAAAATCTACACGAACTTGATTCGGGGCAGCAGTGGTAGTAATGCGACGAGTCAGCTGAGTTATACCAACCTGGTTTAACCACTAAATGGGCCTCTCTCATATTGAATCCTCCATTGTCATTAGTACCGATACACACATAAATACCAGAATGTTCGGGTCTTGCGCTCGGTATAACGAGTTTGTTTAGGTAGGAGTCTTTTTCGGTTTCAATACCACGCGTCTCATTACTGACTTGAATATAATGTTTGCCTCCATATTCCCATGTTCTACTATCATTGCCAGCGGTTGTCAGCTTCAGCCACTACAAGTTACAAAGTTCGGGGTGACTCCAGTACTACCAGTGGCTAGTCTTATCTGATATAAGCTCCATGTAGCTAGTCTTGCAAAACATCTATCTTAAACCGACTTATCGGAGTCTGTGTCCCTATAGTCTCTTTACTGAAAGTGTTAGCAAACAATTTTTACTGAACCAGCAACCGAAAACGATAGCTTATCATCTATAGCTAATAAGCTATGCGAATTTTGTATCAGTAAACATAGGCGATTAACTCTGTTTTGACCAAAGGAAAATTAGATCTAATTACTAAACACAAAAGATAACTTGTGCACAAAAACAATGACTGAAGAGGATTAAATAAATTGATCTCTGAGGTCAACTTTTTAGTTTCGTGGTTGGCCAAAAAGCTCTGCATTGGTACCACTGTTTTACTATCCTACTAGATTTGAACTTATGTCTGCCTAGCTATCAGTCAGCACTTGTCAGCTGGCAAACGCAGATTACGTACTGTGATTCTGGGTCGGAGAGAGCTTTTCACTTTACACTGTAGCGAAGCTGGGGCACCATAGTTCACAGAAGTATTGAGTGGGAATGGTGCCAATAGCTCAGGGTCATCTGTTCGTAACTGCTTCTCTATGGAGTGAAAAATAACATTACGATGATATTTTAATTAAAATAATGACTCAAGGAACTCATGCCACTGGAGAAATATGGCTAACTCAAGAAGGTAAAATCATATCATAACCAATGCTGTCACAAAATACATAACAAGATAGTTGAAGCTTTTAGATAAGTTCAGTGGGTTGAATCCATAGAGTCATCCTCAAAGGATAACTCTATGGTTGGATCTCATAGTACTCTTGGCAATTTTTATTTTATCAGAGGCCAACTAACCTACCTTAACTAAAACGGAGACTGCTAGCAGGCAGGATGGTGCCATGTTACACTGTTTACATTTCGCATACCTTATGTATACTGGATAACAATGGGCGAGTTTATCTCGAAAAAACCTAACTTCTAATCAATAGGGAATCATGTTAGAACCTGTTCAGTATGCTCCCCCCACAGTGCATAAAGCCCACATTCTGTTCAAACAACAGCATGTAGGCTCGAACATGTGGCCCACTTTCCAGGGCATAGCCTATGCCAGTTTAACTCCCTGCCCCCTCCCGCCCATAAATGAGATCACTGCTTAGTACTTTACCGATTCTCCCATAGGGCAACAGTTCAACACAAAGTATCAGCATCACAAAACATATAGCACATACCTTGTATACTGACGCTATAAGTGAATGTGATCTCCCCTATAGAGTTATTTATTCGGCACATGTAGTTGCCCGTGTCGCCTGGGACCACTTGCAACAGCCGCAAAGAGTAGCCTTCTATTTCTACCTCCCCTGGCACTGTTGTAATGGCGACTTGGTTTCTGTACCAAGTGACCTGGGGTCTGGGTTTGCCGGAAGCACGGCACCTTAATCGGGTACTTTCCCCGACTTGCACTCTAACATCTGACTCTCCAGGCGGACTGTCCACAAAAACCGGCCTTTCATCTACAAACGCAACAGTTACTGTGAATATTTGTAGTCAGCTGCATAGCTCTGGGGTCTACGGTGGTTAAAAAAAACCACCATCTCATCAGCAGCAGTAAACCTCAGACCGTAGATAACTCTATATCTCAGACACCCAGCTGGAAACTGTGTCATGCAGTCAGGATAACGCTGTGAGAATCATAGAGAATGCTCTTTGTTCACGTAATAGCTGATCAGACAGATGACTATACAAAAATTCCGGTGCTCTCGCAGAATGCGAGTGAATTGATAGAAATATAGAAACAGGATATGCCTACCTCCAGGCTGGATGGGGATGCTGGGTGGTGGTAGAGTGGCATTAGCTTCTACAATTGTACGACAATAATTAGTTGAATGTTCACGCTGAGGTGCAAGGTGTGCCAATTTGCTCGCTCAGTAGGCATTTGTAACAAGACCGGGGTAATCACATAGCATAGCGACCCTTCCCCGTTTACTGGACCATGAGTAGCCTCTAGGCAGAGTATCACAATAGCAGTCCAAGTGTTAGTCTCAATTAGATTGACTGAGCACATGACAGTCTTTACTAGTAATTGTTTGGTTTCCCTTTTTATTCTATGATCTGCTAAGATTTCGTATGTCAACATAGGGACTATTCACTCGCCCATAATTGCCGCAAACAAAAAGGTGTCAGTAGTTTCCCTTTCTTGACTGGGATCCGGTAAACCGACGTAATGCAGGCGGTAAAGGTATTGGTGATGCGCTCAGCACCTAGATCAGCACCTCTAGATTAACTCGTTGTGGTCATTTCTGAGTTCATCAGCTCAATAAAGGTGACAAGACTCTTGCATATTTTGTCTACTAATGAAGCCTTGTGTATGACATTTTGACACTATTACCATCATTATGTATTCAAAGCCTCATGTGTGACAGTATCTTTTGTCCTCACTCAATGTACTGTCACTCTGTATTACGGCCAGCCACCTGGTCGGTATGGTGGGGGCTGAATGCTTTTATTTCACTATTCAAATAAATGAACAGCTTATGGATGGTTCTACTTACCCAAAACGTGGAGAGTAAAATTGAGTGGTTTTGGTAGAGGTCCATTGCCATTGGCCGCGTTGCAGGAGTAAATACCGGCGTCACCAATTTCTAGATTTTTTATGCTCAGTTCGAATCCCTTATCTTCCTTGAGTTTGAATCTTGGCCACAGTCCCTCGTATATCGGCTCATCGCCTTTCTTCCAGGACACAAACAGCGGAACGTCTCCATCAATCGGACACGGAATCTTTATCGGTGTGCCGACTTTAGCATAATATCTGTCAACGTATGGTCTGGTCACATAAGGAAGGCCTGTAACAGAATTATTATATTACCGCTTGAGAAAAGTGCCACGGAGATTAGCGGGGAGAAGTTAGTCAATATGGAACTAAGGTATTAACGCCTTTACCAAATTGGCTATCAGGTGTGAAACTATTTGTCAAATAACTAGTCGATATTACATTCCCACCAGATGGTTGATTGCAAACTCAATTTGCTCTAGTTCAGGGGAATTATTGCGATAACGGATTATTTTCAGCTAGGATTTAAACACTTTATAATTAATTCCATTTACACGAAGAATAGGATTCTTTATTCAGCGGCGTAAATGGGGTTTAGCATAATCCTATTGAAAGTTGCTTGAGACTTTATATCTCAGCGCCTTCACTGAATGCCAGGATTAGAGATGTAGGAGAAAGCTTGAGGGCTTCTTATGATACGAGAGGTGTTAGTTTCGTTGTTGATTCACTGAACCACCTTTATTGAGTGCACTCCAAATGGATTAACTTTGAAGAGAAAAATTATACCCTGTAGTTATTAGCTAGGACTCAAATTTGAAACTGACACAGCTCAAGAGTCAACAATGACACCAGTTCCCAACGACTTATCCCGTCTATTTAGAATGCCTAGAATGACATCTAGCTTCAGGCTAATATTTGAGAAGTAGGAAATCGAAATCAGTGAACAATGATATGAAACCTCAAGTGCTTGTTGAACTACTGACCGTTTATACCTAGACTTCACTATCTTCCATTAGATGTTGACTGGTAGCCAGTCATTAGGACTGATAACATTCCTCGTTATACAAACTGGCCCAGTGGCTGAACAGTCCTGCCAATTCCCATAATGGTGATGACCAAACTAATCACTGGTCATATAGTACCGTGACCACATCCAATCAAGATGCCATGAGAAGAAAATGCCCTCTCCAAAAATAATCTATCGCAGACAGCCAGAGGTCAGCCAATGAGTCACATTGCTAGATGGCAACTCTGGGTTTTATGATAGGATAACTGAGTGAAATCCAATCTGAATTCATTCGTTGAGTAAAGATTTGGGTGTAAACACACCTATTTGGCGTCAACCGTTAGTTCTCTATATGTACATGGTTTTAGTAGTAAATATTGGATTTTAAAATACAAATATTAGGACGTTTGGCGGAGAGCTAGTTACCTGTTTGGCTGGCTAGTGTTGAAGCAAACAGAATCAGAAAGAAGACTAAAGACATCTCCATGGTACCCAGCAAATCTACAAAGGAAAATATTTCACTGACCACAATTTAAAACTCATAGACCAAAGCCTGGCAGCTCACTTCTGCACTGAAACTACGAACTTCGTATTTCATTACCGAAAGTAATCAGTAGTTATTAATTGGAATGATGATTTGATAGATGCGTGTTGCAGACACCAGTCTTACTCATATCAGTTGGAGCATACTGTAAACATTCATTCCACTATTAGCGATTCTTATCTTACAGATTGCAGTTTGGTTAGACCCTGCTGAATAACTGAACTAACAAAGATATTGCATCTACAGGAGATTCTATACCAGCAGCTACTGGCATAGACTTATAACTGTATGACAGTGGCTACTGGCATATAGTTAACTCCATGAGTTGACAATAACGATAAGTTCACATGCCCCACATGAATTTCTGCGTTAATTATCTCAGCTGACGATATAAGTGTCGGTTCGAAAATGTTCTCCGACGAGACAGCGTCTGCCCATTCTTTATTCTGTCTAGTAATACAAATCAGCGCTTATTAAATTCTTTCTAATTACAATAATTGAGTAGTCGATGAATAAGGCAAAATAGACATTTATCATGAGAACATCGGGCGACGGCCAGTTACTGGAAATCTGTAGTCAAGTTTGGACAAGAGATTTTTGTGAAGAGGAAACTTGGAACTCAAGAGAGTTGATTATATTGATTCTGAAACCTGCTGTGTACACTTGACTTTGGCCAGTAAGCCAAACAAGAACTTCACTCATGACAAAGGTGCAATCGTGTCAAATAGGCCTAAAGTGAGGAGTCAACAGATAAACTTTCTATATTTCGCTTACCATTGCCAAACATTTGCCAAGATCTGTATGCATAAGGCTTACAAGCATTTAATCTCAGTACGTTTCCAGACTTTAACAGTCATGGTAAATTAGTGGTCTTTGTGGTGTGGCTCATCTCTTCTTATTTATGTAAAATGCAATGCATTACCATAAATAATTTTAGCAAATGCCGTCCAGTGGTATAAACCCAACGATAGCTGTGTTATGAATTCACATGTTTTAGCCCAATAGTGACACTTGGTAATGGCTTCTTCTTGCCTCATCAAAAAACCATTCGTTATGTTTTGAAAGTCTTGGTACTGCGTAGTCTGATAGATGTACTGTCCCCTTGTCATGTCACTTTGAAATGAATGGATAAATAATCTTTCCATACATACCAATGAAAATAGTTTATGCCTCAGAAACGCGCGATCACAAATGATGTCAATGATGTGGAGAACAAGTATTGTGTTTGTGCTACCCGTACGGTACATGCATCAGCAATCTCATAAAACCAGCAATGAAGCAAGTGTGATAATAGGATACTAAGCGAGTGTCAAAACCGTTCATGTGAAAAAATAATGACACCTTACACCCAGAAATGCACAGGATTGTAATGTTATAATAGCTGCTCTGTTGTGAACCCTAGTTACAGATCATCTTTCCATCTATTGTATAGGCGTACACCCCCGGTATGCGCGTGATTTGACACGAAAATGAACGTTTCGTATTCACGAATAATAATTTGTCTCCAGCATTCTGATTATGGATGCGTGTCTGTCAATATGATAAGTCTTCCGGTTGTATTTCGATAGATTAGAGAATATAAAAAGTATAGCGAGATTTTAATGGCCCGTGTAATCTATGACAGCTTTACTACAACACCAAGTCTCGTCATGGATAGCAGTTTACGGAATAACAAAACACATACTCACCCTGTGTATATCCAAGCGGCTGTCAGTGCCGCCCTGTGTCCATGTATGTTAATAAAAAAGACTGGGTAAAGTTACAGTGTACTTAGTTTGTCTTGTGTTGAAGAGCTGTCCTAAAGCGCGATCTCTATACTTTGATAGCTGGCTAACCAATAATCTGTACAGAGCCGACGTGTGGTGTACAGACCTGTCAACATAGCACAGCGCGGTTTGGAGCTGGGTGCCACTAACTGGTTACAGACCTACTAAGTGACTGACAGTTTGATGGTCGTTAATTCATCCACGGTCTATGCTAACAATGTCTGACAATTAAAAGGCTAATTGCAGCTGTTAGTGACAATGGAATTGGCTGTGTTTATAAGACAGTTAAAAGACACCCACTGAGTGCGGAATCTTTTGTTCTCGTGATACTTTCAAAAAGGGTTTGTGACTAGGTCCGTTACACAAGCAGTGTTTGTCTATTGGATTAAGAAATCGCAGCCACCCAAATTACTGGGTTGGTGCTGGTTGTTAAAATGATTGCGAGGACCTCAATAGAGATTTCACTAAAGGGTGGTCATCCCATAGAGATAATCACACGCGTTTTCGCAGATTAGGCGTTTCCATCTTCAGATAAGCTAGAAGCCAAAATCTCTTTTGTTTTGACCTTTGTCACCGGTCTTCAGCCAACTATGTAATCCTTCAGTTTGTTGTAGGTTAACCGTTTAAATCCCACGCATCAGACCAGCTGTAGTAATGAGATGTTTTTATTTAGACTTATCACTGGTGAGTCTAAACATCATATGCCATGGAGTTCATAACATCTCTTCTCCACATGGGTTATTATGAGAAATTATTCGGTCCACTAGCTTTACCCGATCTGCCTGCTGAACTGATGCATTTGTATTCCAACCCATAATAACAGAGATACACAATACTGTTCATTGCATCACAATGGAAATATGATTTGCAGACATAAATTCATTACCGACAGCCATTGGTTGCTGCAGTTATGGAGACTGACTGTCTGCTCTGCCTGGCAAGCATCTACCTGCGTAATGCTGTGTGTTAGCCACAGGGCAACCATCGGCTACTATAGACTACGTGTCTTTGATACTCACCTCACAGACTGGCTCCCACTGGGATCACTAGCCATGAGTATTTTGTTACTGGCTATTGATATCCAGCTATTATGAATGTCATGTCTAGACCTGCTTCTATCCGCTGCAGTGAAATTATCACTGACATTGCGCGTGTGGGTGATTCTAATGACAATATGGCAGAATATCAAATCAAATATGATTTTATGTACGGTAGCTAGTGATGATAAGGTATATTGTGCAGGCAGGTTTCTCATGACCTATCATCGTCATTCTGGCATGGGAACCTATGGTTTCCTGGTGCCTTTTTCATATAGCTAGTGTAAATAAGTACAAATTCATTGTGTTCAGATTACAGAATTAGATTGCAGGGAGACAGCATTTTCATGCGATAATCATACTATTTTAGGTGTAACACAAATCAAAATAGAGCCGGTGTCAGTGCATGGGAAAATCTGCAAAACATTCCGCAAACCAATACTTTATCTGTCAGTGGTAAGGAAAAGTTTCTCACTGAGGTAAACAAGATAGACCTCAAATTATCTGTTTACTTAATAAAACCAAAAAACAGGATAACTTATCAATACATGGCACCAGAAACATCCAGTCTAGATTTCTGGCTCATCACCTATCACTACACCTGTTCGTTCCATTTCGCCACCTGACATGGTTGGTGACTCACTAATCTATACAATGAAAATTACCCGAGGGATTGGCGGATTACTGCTGATTCTCTAGGATGAACACTCAGTCCGATAAAACTCCGTGACAGTTCGATGAATCCCGAGCACCAATCACCGTCAGCCCATTTCTGCTCAACTTGGTGGCTTAGGGAGTAGTACATCCGGTTTCGGACCAGGTGACCCGGGTATGATTTCAGGTTTGTATGTCACTTTGCAGTTCCTCCTTCAGAAGATTCAAATTGCGATGTTAAATAAATGAGACCCGCCCATAAAGTACCAGCTCTATGTACATTGTGGACAATCGCGAAAACGAGCCATCAGCTGAGTGATGCTATCCATGTAAAACAAGCCGATCCGTCATTGTCTTATCTCTGGCTGTAGGCCTGCTCTCATCCAGTTCTTAATTGCTTTTTTGATGATGCCCTCAATCCATCTCACCTTTTGTCTCCACTTTTTAGAATAATTAGATAATTAGTATTATAAACTGATGTTTCATACACCAATGGCCTATCAATGGTGCGAACAACATCTCTTCGTGGCGGTTTTATATACGGACGTTTGCAAAAGAGTCAGCTCCTTTTAGCATTGTGCAAGGCATTCGTGTATTTTTCGCAAAGTTTTGATAGAGCTACCCAGTGACATTAAGACACTGAGCTATCATTGTAGTGTTTTGCCTTCTCGGAGATGGAGAAACGCCCCATAGTCTTGCCCATGCTTATTTTCTGCCAATACAGTTATCAAATGGATAAGTCATACTTGTAACCATTTGGAGCTGGACCCAATCAGTTTGGCAGAATATTTTCTGCGCGGTCACAGTCTCGCCCTTGGGTGGCAGGCAGCAACTGATGCGTTAATCATAAGCTTTCACATGAATTGAGTGAATGACAGCAAGGTTGACTTGACACACAGCCTTGATTTAATCAGTGTCATCCTTCCCATGGTTCATTAACTACTATGGAAGTGGATAGCTATAGCTCGGATTGTGAGTGCATTTGAAACTGGAGAGACCGGATTCGCATACATGTGATGTTTGGGACAGTGCATACCAATAGAATGATAATACGAAGCCTCCTATGCTAGCAAAACCGAAATATCTGTGAACGATGGTTAGATGAGCATGCCGTCTACATTATATATGCAGTCCAGTTTAAAGACACCATCAAATGTAACCTTTTGATCTATGTCATACCCTTGCAAACTTGATAGAAGCCCGCTACCAACTGAATGGTCTGGAGAGAGTCCATCTCCGTAACAGCAACCTTCCGGAAATCCAGCATGACCTGCCCAGAGCTTCTTATGTCCAACCTGCAGTCAAGCCTGTGCTCCGCGCATTGACCATTACAGTCATACTAGCAAGTGTCACCCAACTTGAGTCGGTACTCCATAACACCAAGGATTCTACCAAGATAGGTCACAATCTTTAATTTGTATAAGAATGTAAACTGGCCAGTTAAACGATCAGTGCGCACGCGCTGGGTCTTGTAGGGGCTCAGAGCTCAACAACACTAGAGCCCACACCTTGACGTGCAACCCAACAGCGGTTAGTTCCGTTGTTCATATGTGTATATATTACAAGCTCTTGCATGTAAAAGCTAACTCTCTTT
>Ga0224511_10002345_pt1 | contig 12673 bp, 5 predicted proteins | sample SF_May12_sed_USG_2_FD_169988 | JGI IMG/M metagenome (GOLD analysis project Ga0224511, IMG submission 169988) | Sediment microbial communities from San Francisco Bay, California, United States - SF_May12_sed_USGS_8_1 | ecosystem: Environmental > Aquatic > Marine > Sediment | place: USA... | reverse complement strand
TAAGAGTTTTTGTGTCGTCCCTTGTGCTAGTTTTTGTACGGGCCATTTTGTCATGGTGCCCTTAAACATGACATATCTACATTGTTTACAACATTCTTTGTTTGAACATCTCTTCAATTTATATTTTCTTGTGCCTTTGATGAGTGGGATTTGACAGCATTCATGTTTGACAAAGCGTTAGTGTAGATATAGATCATTCTCTGTTTGTATCTCTGTTTGGCAGAAATCGATTTTTATTCCAACTAAACAACTACATATAGTTACTACCACATCTACCGATAAGTCGTTTTCATCGTTGGTGTCAATATTGAGCTATTTGATATCTGAAAAATTCCAATAGCCGCTCGACTCGAATTAAATCAAAGATGCTATGCCTGTATCTTTTAATAAGAATTGTTTACTTGTTACATTATAACCATATTTAAGCAGTGAAACCTACTCCCGTAAACATGAGAAACTGCCAAATATAGTTATTCATGCATATAAAAATATTCCAGAAAATATGAATTTGTTGAGAATGTGTGGCCCGCAAATTCGGCTTTGTCTATTAACGTTTCCACCCAATGCGTCGAAACAGTTTAATAACTTGACTGCAATCGATATTCTCAGTTGACTCGGTTGTTGCAGTGGTAACGTGTCCGCTTTGGGTGCAACAGGTACAGGCTTCAATTCCCGTCTCCGGCAAGGTTTTTTATGTTCGATTATTTGTTTTGTTGCTAATGTGTTTTTACTGTTTGTCAAAAACACATTATTTGTCACAAAATTTGCGATTCCTTTTGCAATGGTAATTTATTTAGTTTACTTAAGATATTGCAAGATTTGTTGCCGATTATAGGGGTACAAAGATACAGACCTAGCATCTTTAATAATGAGTTTGAAAGTAGATTAGACACCAACGTTGTTATAACTTGCTGTTAACCTTTTTGTACTGTATAAAATTAATGTATACTGCATGTGAATGTGTATGTGCATGTTATGTTCATTATGATGTTTATGTACACTAAAATATTATCAAACTAAAGTTATTGTATTTAAATCTCGGTCATTAACATAACCTTGACACTGGTTCCAGGGCTCTTAGAAGTCTTGTAGTAACCGAGTTTTAGAATGCCTCACTGCAATTATCCAATACAATGGCGTTATTACATCGTAACCCACCAGTGCTTGTAAAATAAGTTCTAGTTGTTACTAATTAGATGCGCTTGTGTTCATATTAATTTGAATCCAAATACGAGTAAAGACAAATGCACGCACGTACAAATACGTAACCAAACAATAGACGACTATATCGATCTATATCGAGCTTATCGCAAACGGGCTCGATAATAAAAAAGAATCACTTCACTACACTACACTTTTTTCAATTAAAAAAAAGAAAGGTGCCTTATATAACTGTTTCTGTTGACTTTCTAAATAAGACTTTTGTTCAATGCTTTGTTATGGTATACGGCCGTGTCAGTGGGCTTGCATAAAATGTAAAGAAAAAGACATGAAAACTTCTTTTGAATTCAAAAACAGTATTAATAATAAAACGGTTAATAATTACAAACAACTAGAAATGTGTCAACCCACCCACGCACCAACCAAATTTTGCAGGACACAGATTTAACCTTTGACTTCCAAGAGTGACCTTGAGATTAAATAGAGTGGGTCAGATACCCAGGTGCTAAGTATATATATTAAGTTCACATGCTGATAAATATTAAAAAATCATGGCTTTACCATTTTCAGATTTTGAGTAAGGCGCGGCGCAATTTTTTTGATAACATACGGAAAGAGAGACACGGGAAAAACTATATGCCTCTCCCCACACGCAGCCTGAACTAAAACTTATCTGACTGTGTTTAAAAAAAAATGAATGAAAAATAGATAAGTGTTGAGAATTCGTGTCATTAAATTACGTTATGCCGCCATTTTATTATCATGACGTTTGGCGTCTCATATTGACGTCATTACGTTTTTTATTGTTTATATTTAAGACGTTATTAAAGATTCAAACCGTACAGACGTGTTGATGATAAAAAATTGATAAAAATTAGCGTTTTGGGCATAAAAAATCATAGGTGCGCGGCCGCTGGGGGGGCGCCGGGTGCGCCCCCCCCCTGGATCCGCTAGTGTATCTTCAATTTCTAACCTTTATATTAACTAGTTCATTTATTTTAAGTACTTTATGAGCTTGAGTGCTATGAATAAGTTGTTTCTATTTAGGCACAAACTACTATGATATTGCCAATTAAAACTTAGTATTGAACAAATATTCTCCATGATATCCATTTGTCTGCGATGTCAACCGATATCTTTTTCTTAGTTATTATATTTACCATAAAAAGCTATATTTTGAAATGGTCTACAGTTTATTAATTTACTTTTAAACTTGTTTGCGCTAAATCTCATAAGACTAGAAAACTACAAATTGATTACACTAAATAAAAAAAAAGATTATCATTTTGATGTTTTACGCGTCGCGTCATATTGATTTGATGACGTCGCGATAAAAGTTGACGTTAAACCGCTATGGAGATAAAATCAGTCAATTTTTAACACCGAACACACGCTCATGCATCTCTCCTTACGCAAAATAAGTATTAAAATTGTGAACAAAATGCCAGTATCAGGCTTACATCGTTGTTCGTGTGATAAATACGGTATGTCTGAGCGTCTGTTGGCGAAAGGGACGTTGGTGTAGCTGGCTGTGGACGCCGCGTGTCTCGTGCGGGTGCACTCCTTAGGTTGTTTATACTTGTTGGCTTAACAAATCGTAAGTCGTCTACCTTGTGACTCCAAACCTTGTCTTCTAGTGATTTGTGTAACATTATAACGTCACACATTGCCAGAATACTTTATACTGAGCGAGGTTTTAAGCCAACCATACACCCACAATATTATTGTCAATACCATTGTAAATTATGGAGATTGTCACTGATATTGATCGTTAATGGGTGATATGGAAGGCCATGTCAATATATCGATGAAAATTAGAGATCTTAAACCGTTTTGACGTATTGCAATTTTATTGATGAGTATTTTGCGCTTATCAATAACATTGACAATAAAACAGTGTAATTTGCCTTAAAATGAAGTCTTTTTAGAACAAATAAATAAATTTCCCATTTATATAGAAGGCGACAATAGTAACAACTCAGAAAATTCAATATTACAGCACCGGCATTTTACTTGCCTATTTTTACCAAATAATGTGTACTCTAAAAACACAAATGACAGTCTGAATCTAAGACATATGTTCAAAAAGCACAAAAAGGAACATATTAATATGTTGAGATACGATAACGTTTTGACTTAAAAGTTACGAAATGCGTTCATTTATTTTAATCGGTAATCATACAATGGAATCCATTTATTTTCTATGATTTTCAAAGTAAAAATAACCTAAATATTGATCAATTCTTCTTGTACAGTGTGTAGCAAAAAAGCCGCCAGTTTTATTGACTCAATACTATTGAGAATTATAGTGTGTGTGTATGGGGGCTTTACATCGTTTTGATAGCGATGGATGGATTCAGCTTGAGTTTGACTACAACGGTTTAAATCATGTTGTACGAAGGCCAAATGATACACAATGTACACCAGAAATGTACCTTAAGACTGGTAGTCCATCTATACGTGAACGTGTAACGTGAATGAGAGCGCGAACGGGACAACGTAAATAAAAACGATACAATTTATTCACGTTTGATTGTCCGACTGGAAATTGAACCCGTGACCACTCAACACTGCTATTAACGTTTCATACGACCTCGTGGGACCATTGCGAGTAAGTCTTTAACTATCTTCAACATCCGCGCTAGGCCTTCATTCCCTGATGCATCACAACACACTCATTATTACATTAAAATGCACCAACACCAGCGAAGGCAGAGAAAGTCAAACGCCCCACCACGTCATCTGCTGGCACGAGCGAGGACTGGAGTTACTTCCTGTCCCGGTGGGCAGACTACAAATCCGCCACAAAACTTGCTGGCAAGGAATTTATTATCTAGTTACTGGAGTGCTGCGATGAGAATCTGTTTATGGGATAAGTACGGCAGTTTTGAGCGTCTGTTGGCGGAAAAGAAAAAAATTGCCCTTTGCACTCACAAAAAAATCCGATAAACTTTGTCAGTTCGACCTGAATGTACAGCAGGAATGTACCTCTTGTAAATGATATATACGTCTATATCAAACTGTTTCTATAACGATAATTGTAGGTATAGGAGTTCGACTGCGAAGTCGATGGCCCTGGTTCATATCCCTGGGACGGACTTTAACGTTTAAATATTCAAGGTATTTAATAATGTATGTATAATACTGCGACAATTGATAAAAATGACTTTTTCATTATGATATCATGTATAGTTGACATACATTCCGTTGTTGTTGTTGTTGTTGTTGTTGTTGTTGTTGTTGTTGTTGTTGTTGTTGTTGTTGTTGTTGTTGTTGTTGTTGTTGTTTCTAAAAATATTTTTCATTTTGATATAACGTGAATTTACGATGTCATGTCGCCAGTCCTGTTTATTATTTTGGTGAACTCATTTATTATCATGTAAACTGATTACCGAATCTTCATGTGATACACAGGCAATTGTTACTACTCGGGCATTTCCGTTACCTGCAAATACGTGATTTTATTGGATAACGCCGACCGTGTCCAGATTGATAAACAGGTAGACGTACTAGATTTGCATCCAGGTCCAAAGGGACACATTGATGAAACAGCGCATATATTACAAATACAAAGAAAACATTCAATATTGCATTTAATCTGGGAGCAAAATTCGTTAGTTCAAGACAGACAGTTTTCAGCTGGGTAAGTCAAATCGTGCAATGGATATTACATAATACGCAAAATACGATTATATTGAACAAAATGGCGACGGACACGCCTAGATTTAGATATTCATGTGCACCATGCGTTTCCGTGAGAAAGACGCATCCCGCTGACGTCTACTGTGCCACGTGCGAACAATACCAGTGTACAGAATGCTCCGACGTACATTCAGTGTTCCAGTTCATGAGTGGGCACGACATAAAACCATTACAACATAGAAGACAAGCACCTCAAAGAAAAGGCTTTGCATCTACAACGAATGTAAACCTGAAACCATATGCCAATGTTGATAAACTTAGTTTATGCAATTTGCATGGAAAGACACTGGATGTTTACTGCCGTAGACACAGTGAAATGTGTTGTTCTGTTTGTATTGTGGAAGACCATCGTCAGTGTCCTGACAAACGCGGACTAGAGGAATATGCAAAACAAACAGAAATCGATTCTGGAGTGTTTCGCCAAAAAGTACTCGCATTACGTGACAAGCTGCGTAAAACGACAAAACATATTAGACGATGCGGAACTGAATTAGACAGGAAAATGGAAAACTTGCAAAACCATTTGAATGCTACAAAGACACGTATAGACGAAAAAGTAGTGTTATATGGAAAACTCATTGTTGCGCAGATTGAAGATACAAAAAATAAGGAATTTACAACCGAGCCTGCGGTAAAAGGAGAACCTGTCGCAACCATTCTCACCCGATGTCAAGAAACGTTTTCGAGATACAAATCTATATCTCAAAGAGGAACCATGAGTGAGTGTTTCAAAGCATTCGTACATTTTCACAATGATGTGATACGGATTAGTTCTGATTTCAAAGAGGCTAAAGCTTACGTTACATACGTTAGCGTGGCAATGAACCGACGATTAAACGTGTGTCTTTGTGACAGTAAAGCGTTTGTAGTAACATTTAAAACGCGCATGTCATGTGACGGCGACTGTAATGGTTATAATACTGAGGTGACGAAACCGCTTGTGATTGAAGAAATAAAACACGTTGAACTGGGTCAAATCTTAAAAACTAAAAAAACAGTATTTTTGGCTGGTGTTACTTTTCTTCCTGATGATAGAATAGTAGCCGTGGACTTTAATAATAACTTGGTTATACTTCTTGCCACAAGTCTTGATGTCCTTGTGAAGGTTCCCACACAAGATCACCCAGAAGACATTACTGTTTTGTCCTCAAGTGAAATTGTCGTGGCAAGTGCATCCCTTAAGTTGTTTTCTATAAATCACACGAACAACATTAAAGAAGATAAAAATATTAAACCCGATTTTTCTGCATATTACGACAGTGTATGCGTGTTTGACAACGATACAGTTATTGCTGGTTCTAGGTGGAAAACGGCAACTGCAGTGAAGGTTAACGTTCGGACATCAGATGATTCACAGTTTTCAAATAATGTACCACAGAAACAATACGAATCAAATAAAACGACAGCAATAGTAGAATACATTTCTACCAAAAAGGTGTTAGTTGTAGCACATAGGCTTAAGGACAAGATCGATTTCTGGCCTGTCGACGACAGTGCAAGTATCAAAACTGTTACACATCCAAAGATAAAGAAACCCGAGGGGATGTGTGTTGGACCCATGGACTGCGTGTTCGTGTGTTGCTATGACACTCACAAGGTGGTTCAGATCACACATGACGCACAAATCGTGTGCTGCTACTCAATGACGGACTTGCCGTATCCCATGGCCGTCAGCATTTCAAAAGATCATTCCATGATGGTTGTGACTTCAGGATGTCAAGGTATAGATATTGGAATATTTTCTCTGATGGCTTTAGGTTGAACCAGTTGTGGAAATATCAGTAGAAAACAATTTGATGAGTGGGATTTGGCGGCGTTCATGGTTGACAATGCGTTAGTGTAGATATAAGTCATTCTAAACATGTTTGTAAAAAGTATCTTTGTTTGGGAGATTTGGATTCTTACTTTAGCTCAACAACTACATGCAATTGCGTCCGCATCTACGGATTAGTCGTCTTCATCGTTGGTGTGGATGTTGAGCTATTTGACCTCTGAAAAAGACTCCAACTTTATAAATACCTTAAATGTAGATTAGTCACCAATGGTGTAATAACTTGTTGTCCAACTTTTTTGTAATGGATACGTGTGTACTTGTTTGTGTATGTGTATATGTATGTGTATGTGTCATATAATGATTATTATGATGTTGATTTACAATAAAATGTGATCAAACTAAAGTTATTGTAATTAAATCTCGACCATTAACATAACTGTGACACTGGTTGTTGGGCTCTTAAACGCCTTGTTGTAACCGAGGTATAGGATGCCACACTGCAACTGTCAAATACATTGCATTGGAACACAACAGTGGTTGTGATACAAATTCTAGATGTTACCAGTAAGATAATCTCGTGTTCAGATTATTTGAATCCATATACGAGTGAAGTTGACTTGTCATTTCATGACTACACGTAGTTGTAACGCAGATACTGACATTTAGGTCATTGTTATGTCACAACAGATAATATTCAAAACTGCATGCGGTGATAGAAACTATGTTACAGGTCATAGGTGTTGGGAACAGCTGTTTTTTGAACATGTATACATTTAATGTACATGTTGGCTATTTTGTATTAAATATTTTGACGAAATTGCATTTATATGTATTTTTTCTTAATTTAACAAATAAAATTATTCAGTATGTAATATATCGCACCCATGCTAAAGGGCACACATGTAAGATATGAAAGTTCACCTAATTACAACATATTAGGTACAAAGGGTTAAAACTAACTATTAGTGATATGTTGTCAGTTAAACATCCAAATTGGAAGATACGTTTGACGGATACTGGTTCATGGAATAGGGTGTCCGTGTTACAATCTTGCGGATACGGATTCTGATACGGGTCCGGATCCTGATCTATACGAACATATAAGAAACCGGTCTAACGTGTAGTTTCTTTTTGCAACAATTTTGTTTCAAACCTGAAACTAAATATTAATGTAAAACAAATTACGACACCTCCCGAATCTATGGAATAATCAGTTAATTGGAACTGCTAATCCCAAAAGTTGTTCAAGTGTTGAGATATCTTATAATATTTGGTTGTCCTATTTCCTTCGTATAAATGGTAATTATTCAGCATGTAGTTATCAACAATAATCCAACGTGCGTCACTTGTGGTATGTGTCTAATGGATCGGCCGATTTGATTTGAATAGTCACATACAACATACATGTATTACTTGTGTTTAGTATCATCAAATATATACTACATTTCCTTTACTGTTCACAATATTGATGAGTAAAGTTTCATCAAGATATATCAACCAGAATAACAAATAAACAAAATTGTGTATCATGATGAATTAGGTCCGATAACAATTTTGAATTACTACAATCAAGATTAATGAAGGTTATGCTAATATAATAAAATGTAGATACTATTGTACTTTCTGAGTAATATAATGGCACCATTTTGGTAGAACACCCTGATAGCAGCCTGATATCACACTTAATTGGACAAGTATTCGTTATATGTGGCATGGCTCTAGCACTTTAACTTTTTAAGTTACGCGCGACACAAACTGTTGATAAAAGACGGAATGACAGACAGACACGGGGAATACTATAACTCCCCCTTCCCCACCCCGCCCCAAGTGGTGCGGGAAAAACATAGATAATCCCGAAACTTGGCTGACAACATAAATAGAAACTAATTATTAGAAGAAACCATTTTAACTCAGATAGAGATAACTCTTGCTTGACAGCAAACACATGCTAATAGAGTTGGCCTTCTTGTAATAAGGCCATCTGCAAAGTAAGTCTTTGTTGCATTATATTACGTTATATTACATTAATTTTAAGCCATGTAAAACACTAAAACAGTACTCAACAAAAGGCTGACCACCTCAAAAAGCGGACCGAAATTGTTGATTTTACTGCAATTTGATTACATGTAGCTAAAATTTTGAACGGGATTTCTTGCAATTGTTCATCATGTAAGATTAGTTAAAATACTGACACAACATTTACTATTTTATTATTATTCTAAATTTCTGTCGATTTATTAAATAAAAGTTTTGTAATAAAATCGTCATTAAAAAGAGCTTTGATATTGGCACTGTTGTTTGTTATTCGGGGTTTCTGCTTATACGACTGCCCATGGACAAAAAAACAGTGGCATTGTCAAAACTCTTAATCAATAACATGTAAAATACTTCTTAATATATGCATTGTAGTTATGTTAAGTGGATAATATAGGATACTCACCGGGTAAGAGGTTTTCTATTGATGACGGACCCGGCCAAGGGAAAAGTGCTAAATACGATTGTTCATTGCCTTATCACTACAGTTTCATTTCTAATTTGCGGCATATAAATAATACCTCATTTTTCTAAGACCTTCTTACACTAACTGATTTTAGTCGTAAGTTAACGTTTATTCATGATTTGTTAGCCGAAGAATTTACGCCGTGTTGTTCAACCATTATATCTTATGTTTGATCACAGTGTGAAGTTTTAATTAAGCAAAGCGCCCACATTCAAGACAAAGAACTTATCAATATGCCTACATTCCATATGGTGTATAAAATTAAATTGTACTCCTGTTATGATTCCAACATGACATTACCTACCATACATGGGTTTCCAACAGCCCCACTTCAACCTAGAACGTGGCAGCGTCCCTTCTATTTAATGCAGGGATTTTTAGATGGTCGCATCTAATTTTCACGCCGTAAAGGCATATTTTGATAGCAAAACTATAAGACTAGAGCTCCGACAGGCAGAGCATTAAACGCCCGAAGGATGGGACTTCCTATAATTAGGCCAACTAAGACACAAACTATGGTATCCCTAAGCTTAATTGGTTTTTAGTTAGAGCGGACAAAAATTTTATCCTGCAGGTCACTGTTTCCTTGAACTAGTGACCCCAAAATCATCTATGTGTCATGGCCATCCATGCTACAAAGAGAGGTTTACCTAGGTGAAAAGTTTGAAGTTTATGGGTTTTAACAGGGTTCCTTTAAGCGGACTTTACTGTAGTATTAAAGTTTAGTTATTTCGTTTTCCAAATAGCCGTACTCCTAATATGACACAATGTGATGAGTGAATTTCATTATGGTTGCGTTGAGTCGATTTTGAACCCAATGATAAAACTGACATATCCGTGAGCGTTTGCGTACGAAGTCGCATCAACGCAGCCAGAATGAAAATGTGCATGCTGGTTATTTCGTATTTTGTTGACGAAATGACATTTATTTTGTTTTAATATAACAAATACATGATTAAGTGAGTATCAAATCTAGTGTACCCACGCTAGAGGGCTCTGTAAATGATTACGTTGTCAGTTATAAAATGCATACTCAAGGTCCAAATTATAAAAATGTTTGACAGTAACTTATACACGGACTATGGTGTTTGTGTTTAAATTATGCGGACACGGATTCTGATATGGATTCAGGTCTTGATACGGACATATGGAATAACGGTCTAAAACATGTACAAATGTAGTTTGTTTGCAACAAATTGATTATAATAAACTGAAGAAAGGGAAACCCTCAGGAAACAAGGCCTGAAACTTTATACTTATGAAAAGAACCTTACGACTCTTTCAAAATCTATGGGATAATCAATATTTGACAACTGCTCATAACAAAAGAGTTTAAAGATTTGAAATATCTTTACATTTGTTTGTCCTATTTCACTCAGCGCATAAAAGAGGTGTAGGCAGCAAAATGTTTTCATTATGCACAATTATTCCAAATATAAAACATAAAATTTGTGTTGTATTTAACTAGGGGTTAAAATTCGTTTTGCGCAAGACAATTAGATTACAACAGGATAACTTCAAATCGTGCAATGAATATCACATAATACACAAAAAGATTTTATTGAACGAAATGGCGGCGAACAAGCTTAGCCTCGGAAATTTATGTGCACCATGCGTTTCCGAAGGAAAGACGCAACCTGCTGACGTCTACTGTGCCACGTGCGAACAATATCAGTGTACAGAATGTTCTGACGTACATTCAGTGTACCAGTTCATGAGTGGACACGACATACAATCATTACAAAATAGCAAACAAGCATCTGAAACAAATGTAAGCCTGAAAACAACTGACAATGTTGATGAACTGATTTTATGCCATTTGCATGGAAAAGCACTGGATGTTTACTGCTGTAGACATAGTGAGATGTGTTGTTCTGTTTGTATTGTGGAAGACCATCGTCAGTGTTCTGGCAAACGCGGACTAGAGGAATATGCAAAACAAACAGATATCGATTCTGGAGTGTTTCACAAAAAAGTACTTTCATTACGTGACAAGCTGCATAAAACGACAGAAAATATAAAACGATGCGGAACTGCATTAGACGGGAAAATGGAAAACTTACACAAACATTTGAATGCCACAAATTCGCGTATAGACGAAAAAGTAGTGTTATATGGAAAACGCATTGTTGCGAATATTCAAGACACAAAAAATAAGGAATTTACAACTGAGCCGGTGGTAAAAGGAGTACCTGTCGCAACCATTCTCATCCGATGTCAAGGAACGTTTTTGAGATACAAACCTATCTCTCAAAGAGGAACAATGAGTGAGTCTTTCAAAGCCTATGTACATTTTCACAATGATGTGATAAGCAACAGTTCTGCGTTAAAAGAGGCTAAAGCTTACGTTACAGACGTAAGCGTGGCAATTGACAATCAATTACAAGCATGTTTTTGTGACAATAACGCGTTTGTAGTAACATTTAAAACGGGTTTGCCATGTAACGGCGACTCCATTGGTCATAATGCTGAGGTGACGAAACCTTTTGTGATGAAACATATTAAACATGTTGATTTGACTCAAATCATAAATGCTAAAGAAACAGTATTTTTGAATGGTGTTGCTTTTCTTCCTGATGATAGAATAGCAGCCGTGGACAACTATAATAAGTCGGTTATGCTTCTTACTACAAGTCTTGATGTCCTTGTCAATGTTCCCTTACAATATAACCCATTAGACATTGCTGTTTTGTCCTCAAGTGGAATCGTCGTTGCAGGTATAGACCTTAAGTTGTTTTCTATTAATCAGACGAACAAAATTAAACAAGTTAAGACGGTTTTTCACAATTTTTCATTATACGACAGTGTATGTGTGTTTAATGAAGATACAGTTATTGCTGGTAATGTGTGGAGAAAGGCAACTGCAGTAAAGGTTAATGTTCGGACATCAGTGGTTTCATTTTTTTCAAAGAATGCACCCCAGAAAAAATACAAAATAGGTGAAAATACAGCAACAGTAGAATACATTTCTGCCAAAAAGGTGTTAGTAGTAGCACACAAGCTTAAGGACAAGATCGATTTCTGGCCTGTCGACGACAGCGCAAGTATCAAAACCGTTACACATCCGAATATCAGGGATCCGAGGGGAATGTGTGTTGGACCCATGGACTGTGTGTTCGTGTGTTGCTATGACACTCACAGGGTGGTTCAGATCACACATGACGCACAGATCGTGTGCTGCTACTCAATGACGGACTTGCCGCGGCCCATGGCCGTCAGTATTTCAAAAGATCATTCGAAGATGGTTGTTACTTCGTCTTGCAAAGGGAGAAATATAGGAATCTTTACCCTGAAGGCATTGGGTTAAAACCGTCGTGATAATACCAGTTAGCTGGTGCCTGTGACGAGTGGGTATTGACAGCGTTCATGATTGATAAGACGTTAGTTTGAATATAGATCAATCTAAACATGCTTGGAAAACGTATCTCTGTTTGGCAGAAATGGATTCTTTCTCCAACTAAACAACTACATATAGTTACTTCCACATCTACGGATTAGTCGTTTTCATTGTTGGTGTGAATATTGAGCTATTTGAC
>Ga0224511_10002344_pt1 | contig 12676 bp, 7 predicted proteins | sample SF_May12_sed_USG_2_FD_169988 | JGI IMG/M metagenome (GOLD analysis project Ga0224511, IMG submission 169988) | Sediment microbial communities from San Francisco Bay, California, United States - SF_May12_sed_USGS_8_1 | ecosystem: Environmental > Aquatic > Marine > Sediment | place: USA... | reverse complement strand
GGTGTTTCCATTCTATTCTGTTACAGCTTTAATTCTGTGACTGTGGTGACGATTTTGACAACTTTGTCCACAAATACTGCAGTTGAAGATGTCAAAAAGCTAACAGAGCTCAAGGATTTTCCTAACAGAGTTGAGGATTCACTACCTACCGCAATTCATCTCCATCCTGGTGGTGTAGAGCAGCCTCCAAAACTCCTGCCCTCTATTGTAAGCCCAAATCAAATCAGGTCCTTCCTCTCATAGCAACCCAAAACCTTCATGGGCTTTCTGATAGACTTTGATATTATAAAATATTTATTGAAATTAGTAAATGAGAAGATTTTTAGATGATCACCATGACATGTCTCAATTTTTATAGAAACTCATCGGGACAGATTGGATTGTGATATACGGAATTGCTGTTGGTGTATTTCTGATTGTATCACTTATTATACTGACCATCCTGCTCAGTCGAAGGTAAGCCTTGCCATCCCCCCTTCTCATTATATATGGGGCCGTACTATTTCACAATTCACTCTACCATCACTACTTGTCTGTATTAAGAATGGATGGCTCCTATGGCTTGTTTCATAATTGTTGGTTCTGTTCATAGAGGTCAACTCTATGGTTTTGATACAGGGCAACCATTTACCTCAAACTGGTTGCACTCCGCGGATTGTGTTATTTTTTAGACGTCGTCATCAAGAAATGGTTTCAATCACCGGTGTGAAGTTGGGTAATACATCCGTCTGATTGAGTTTGGATTATGTTAATCGCGACAACTCGGCAATGTGAAGCTGTTTCACCCACACTGCAATGATTTAGGATGGGACAACTTCACGCAGTCAGATTCGTAGCTCCTCCTAGAGTAGTACTCCTAGCATTTCAAAGGTTGAGATTCGCCCGTATTATTGTTTTGGTCTCAAGGGATCTATTGTATCAGTGTGAAAAGGAAGCAGACGGGTAGAATTGTATCATTTCGCATTTTAGTTCAGGCATTGTTGGCAGCATTTTTTTGTAAATAAAGGTAGAAGAGGTCAACTTGAGAAGTGGAATATTCAAACACGATGTATATATGTGCTAAAAGAGTGTAATCGATACAATGGGGAGGGAATTAGTAAAGTAGAGTACAGTATTTATTATGAAAAATGTTTCAATAAAATTCAGAAAATGTCCTTGAAAAATTCCCACACCCTTGTGCTTGTGGCGAGATAAACAATGATAAGTCAGTTTCACAGTTCACACTTGAATCAAATAGTACAAAAATCAGTGTATTTACAACATTGGAGTTTTATACAATTTATCATTGAATAAGAAAATAATGTGATTCTGAACTGCAGCTGATTCACCAAGTTAAATTGTTATTTGGCAACAGTCGATACAAAAAAACCGGCGGAGTCATTTCGCCAATTGCAAAAACCCTATCAATCTTATAACGATTGATTACTATGAACTAAGCATACCGATATGTCAAAAATAATTGCATAATAAAGAGTATATAACAATTAGAATAAAAAAATATTTATCTTTATCCTCTGATCACAAAGATGCTATGATGCGATGGTAATTCAACCTATATAGGATTGAGTTCACAGCCTGAAAGCGGCAGTGTGGGTCTGAAGTAGGTTTAAGGAGTGTCGCTACAAGACGGAGTGAGGCCGTCACGATTGTGTTTTCATGTGACGTGGCCAGCCCCTTCGAGGTAGTCGGGACTCTCTCGCTATCACAGAGCTATACGCTTATCATTACTGAACCGAAAAACCGGGTTTCCCAGCAGTTCCGAGCTCTTGATAAGAAGAACTTAGTTGGTAGCTGGAGTTTAGGACCGACTGTGTTGAAGCATACCATAAACGTCCTTCTCTTTGCTGAGGTCCGTCAAGAAAGGAATCATCTCCAAGAGCTCGGCATCAGTCATGTCATCGAACCATGAGGTCACCGGCACCTGAGTAATGAAACAATCACATCAGTTATGTCATCGAACCATGAGGTCACCGGCACCTGAGTAATGAAACAATCACATCAGTCATATCTTGATACATAAGTGGCCATTAGTAGAGAAACTCGAAGCTGTCTACACATCAATGAAAACTGAGCTCATCCGTCGACCCACCATGGTGAAACCAATGGTTAAAGGTATGAGGGGGCAACTCTGAACTCCATTGTCAATCTATAAGGATTTTTAATTGAACTGCCGTTTAAAAATAATCCTATGGTGTATGTTATCAAAAGTCTTTGAATTGAGATTCCATCGAAATTGAGGTCTATTGAAACTGTTGAGTAAGCATCACCTAGGGCTGCCCACCCTTTTCAGGGTTGGGACCATTTTAGAAAAATGGGCTAATAGACGGCCGCGTCGGCAATGTCCAGTTGCTGCATGTATTATATATCAATCTACGACATGTTTATAAGATTTAAAATAGTTGTGCACCCCATTGCCGTCAATCGGAAGATTTTTGCAGCCTTTCGCATTATCTTCAACTGACTGGGGTCACTTTAAGTTAGTGCTGGGGGCACAGGTTGGACAGATCTGTCCTATCCAATTCCACAAAACCTTACAGAGTTGTAATAGGTGATTAATGCTCTTATATGGAAATCCTGTAAACTGTGAATTCAGCTGAGAAAATATCTTAGGAATTTATCAGTACAGTCAACTATAGCGGTCAGAGGCTATGGAAAATATTAAAAATATTCGCGTTGAGACAGCACAATGGCATTTGTTTAAGTACTGCACATATTTATAACTGGAAAGCACAAAACCTTTACCCTATAAACAACTTGTCACAAAAACTCCAAAAGTATTTATCCAATGTTTATAAAACTCCCATATCTGTGGCGAGAACACAGGAGTTCTACACAATGCCAATATTCCGAAACTATGGTTAGTTTTGTAACATCAGTATGATCTATGAACATTCGAACATCTGTGACCTGATATGCATACAGAGTATGCTGTTGGTTTGGAAATTGATTGAATCTAGGCATTGCAGTGAGACATGGGCAGGTCTGAACAGGGTGTGCAATGTCAAAATGAACCAACGCAAAGAAATTATAAAAGCCTAACCACACACGGAAGTAGATCCAGTTTGATTGGATTTCAACTCCAGTGGAATGAAGGAAATGAGATATTACCATATATAAGAATTGCAAATTCGATCAATTCAACTGCCGCTGGTTGGCAATGAGGTAAACACAGTCTGTATCACCAGTACTTACTGCATTGTCTGGATGAAAGATGTAGGAAGCTGGAGAGTTGTCAACGATAACTACTTGCGAGAGGTCTCGACCTAGTTTACTCAAGTCCTACAGCAAGAAAACAATCAAAGAGTTGCAGGAAACTGCTGACATCTGTACACATTCATTGGTACTGGCTTAACTTCAACAACATGAATAAATTGAAAGCGTGGTTGAGTGCCTTGGGGCTGGCAGAAATAAGCTCATCGATTACAGAGGCCGTAGGCAGGCGAGCGGGTGGCTAATGTAATCACAATGGGAGCAGAGGCACCCACTCGATAGCTCAATTCACTTCCAGTATTACACAGTATCTACGGCTTAGTACCTGATATGTCTATAGAAACGCTTTTCAGAAGGATACTCATAATCCCTTCGCAAGAGGGAAAGGGGATGGCTGAACAAATAAGAAAATTGAACGGTAACTAACAGCTACGGTACAGTGATAATTCGGTCTTTGATCTTGCTGACTGAAGGGTTGATTAGGCAGGTCTCTCACCTTCACATAGTTGCCTCGATGGAACACACAGGATTCTCTGAAGAGTCTCGCCCTGAAGACTCCCCATTTGTCGAGAAGATCTGCCACGGGATCAGCGTACTGAAACACAATGATATGACACTGAACTCAGTAACTCCCAAAATACCTTGGTGATCATAGCTTGGCAACAGCACATAAAATTGAGAGTTTGGTCATTAAACCTCAACCTACCTTTGCTAGACTGGCTGTGAACAAAACACACTCATACATCTCTCCCATGCACTGGAGATACTCGTCTACATGTGGGCGTTTGAGCACATAAACCTATCAATGATATGATGATGCTCAGAACCATGTAACACCCATAACGTACATAAACCTAGCCAGACAGACATATGACCTCCAGAACAATGGCACTACCCATTCTGTTGCTTTTGTTAGCAGAAATCAAAAAGCAATAACCAGAATAACATGCTCATATCGAAATGGCCAACTAGGCGAACTAGTTAGTACCAGCACAGACACTGCATTGGTAGATTCTGGTACCATAACTTTTCAAAGAAAATCTACATTTCACAATGGCCACCTGTTGACCTCTGGCCTAGATAAAATTTGGTTAAATTTTCTGCTAGAAGCAGTCCTAGTAAACAGACAGAGCAACAGCAATGCTGTGAATAATATGGGATTCCCTGAGGCTAGGTGTCTTTTTGATGAAGTAATTTCACTTGCTACCAGTGTTTCTTTGAGTATATAAAGAATACAGCATCCAAGTGTGAAAGCGCTCACACCGAATTAACCTCAGTGGAGCTGCGAACATTCACACTAACTGCGACCAGGCCAGCGTATGTGCAAAGACGGGCGAGGGACCAAGGTTGGGCATTGCTCTGAGAAGATTACATAACTGCAGCTGTAGCGTTGAGCGCACTGGAGCAAAACATGGATCCCTAAACCCGGCATCTGACCAGAGAGCGAGACTCACCTGGTGTACTGTGCCGTCTATCTCCACTGGCACAATGAAATCAGCATTACTGACCGGCTACAACGACACAACAGGCATGCGTAATACTATTACTGCTGGACTTCATCATTGATGACTTGAAGCAAACCCTAGCGATTCACTCCGAAGATTAAATGCGTTTAGGGACAATTGTATAGTACCTTGAAAGAACTGTGGACCAGAGTTTCATCCAAGTCTATAACCATGCACTTTTTGCCGTAGTCCGTTTTTCTTGTTGCTGGTAGCAAATGATCACTTCCTGGCCTCTGCAAGAAAAAGCCTAGCATTTAGATATGGCTAGTAGGGAAGATGGCCCAGATTCATTTTCACAAAATTATGAGCACTTGGCTACCAATGAGCACTGTTTGACACGCTCAAGACTAGCTCCCTTTCAATTTACCATGGGCAACCCAAAGTGATTGATTGCGAAGTTGACCTGTCCTACTGTTTGACTAATAACTGGAATGTATTATGTACTAAACTATCATCTCACTTCAGTTATTACACAAGGAAGCCCAATAGCAGCTCATTCCAGGCGATGGGTTATTATTATCAAATCTTGTTATGATTGGGCTACCTAGCCTAGTGAAACTGCATTGTTAGTTCATCCTGGAATAGCTTAGGAATAGCTTTGGCCTGGCGGGCACTGGCAGGGCACCTGACTCGGTAGTAAAACCAGCGCGCCTGGTCCGTCAGAACAGTTTTTCACGCAAGTGTAAAAGTATCAGCTCGAAAACTTGGCAGCTAGCTGAACTACTAGCCGCCCGACAAAGAACAATGACATTGCACAAATAAAGGATACATGGAAAGACTTGCCTGTATTATGTGATTGTGATTGGGTTCGCATGGCAAGTTACCATTCTCCTGAGATATACCGACGACTGTGCACCCAGTCTCAGACGACAAAGTCTTACCATGCTGAAACAGCCCAATAAAAAAACTATGAACCCTTTCTTCTATGAAGCATTTGGAACTACTAGGTCGACCAGCACCTTCAACAACCACTGAGCTGTGACGTGACTAGAGTGAGAATCAACAACCCACCAACATAGAGTTATCCTCTTTATATATAACTTTATGCCTACCAATCAGGCAGTGAATGGTTACTAAACTCAAGCAATCAAGGATGAAGAGTGATGTAGTTGTTTTTGCTGCTGGTGGTCGAACCAATGAGTTCAAAGGTGTCCTGATATATGTTTTAGAATAGTGGTTCTTGCACTATCAGATCGTACAGACCACGACCATATACCAAACTCAATGGTACTAATCCGGAGATAGGCACTTGCATGTATAACTTTCGGCCCATCAACCGAATGGCTACTGTAGAGCTTCTCAGAGTCTCCAGTATTACAGAAAAGGAAACCCTTGGCTCGTTGAATTTGGGATCGAATTATGTAGGCAACAGAGATCTAGGCACGGATTTCCATGACTGCTAGTTAGAAGCCCAGTTGAAAGGGGCTTACAAGTAGTCACTTTAATGAAAAGTTTATCCCCGGGTTACAAGTAACACCACTGAGTTCGAGCATGGGATAGCGTCCACACGATCTGATACTAAAAAAACCACAATTCTAAAACATTGGCAAGGAGATCAAGTCAGGTTTGAACTGTAGGAACTCGTTGGTTTGACCACCGGCAGGAAAAAAAGCCAAGGCCATTTTTAACCTTTCCGATTATAATATGACATCAGAATGGCAGAGTTATTACCCTTGAAGAGGTAAAAGAAATGTAGAAATTATGTAGAAATGCAAAAGTTCCCCAGAGTAGTTCAATGAATGTGGTTACATCTGTACTCTAGTAGCACTTAGTGGGGTAGAAGCAGAGCAGCTTAGCCGCTGACAGAAGCCAAGAAGGGCAGTAGCAACAACAGGATATTTGGATTAATTATAAGGCAGAGAGGTGTTACGCCGATACTCACATCATCACTAACCTTGACGCTTTCTCGAGATGCTGTATTCTTTTTATCGAGTTGTCGCGAATGTGTGCCGAAACAGCAGAAAATATTGCCGAACAGACCCTTCCTGTGTTTCACAGCATGCGCAACCGTTTCTACAACGAGACTCAACAATTCAGCGCCAAAACAACTGGACAGTCCGACCATATCAGTATACCGAAACTCACCTAGAACATTCTCATTCTGATTTTGTCAAATACTAGTAGTTAGACTGGCTGATCCAGACGTCCTTTACCTCTAATCAAAACAAGTGTCTGGGCTGGTGAGTGGACAGACAGTACATCAAATATGACCAGCAATAAACTGTTTATATTTTGCTGCTTCTCTTTTATCTATTAAATCAACCTACTGTCGGATAAGATTGTGTATACTGATTCGAAAGGGGTTGAAAGTGTTCCTGCAGGATTTCTCTAAGAACAAAAACAGTCAAAGAGTGCGGGTAGTGACCAGTTGGGTTACCACATGTGATATGTGCCAACGCAGTGATCCGTGCCATGGATTTTAGTCCATCATTTCTCATGGAATATGACACCTATCTTTCAATAGCTCCATGCTGGCTACAGGGTCACGCGTGATTGCATTGGAATGTGATGTAAGAGTAGGCTAAAGCAGGCTGGACAACCAATCACCTACAAACCTCCATTGTAATGCTATTGATCAACCTTTTCATTACCGCTGGCCTTTGACTTGGCAGCATGCCAGAGCACACAATCTTCACATAAAGCCAGTTACCAAAGCCGTCCGAGGCCAATGCTCGTGCCTACCACCAACTCGCCAACAACATAATTCAGTCGGACAGCAACACTCGTTATTTTGTTCAGTGTAATATGGGTAATATTGTATTGAAGTGATAGTGAGGCCCTTGTCAATAACTACGCCAGCTTCCTTGGGAGACACAAGTGGAACATTTCTGTTATCTTATCCCTAAACAAACAAGAATTCATTGCAACTTTGAACCAAACGCAATAACAGCCTGATATATTTACAACAGGCTATAGTCACACTGTTTACAACTAGGGACTGTGGCAAACAGACTTCCTGCTGCGCCACCCAGAATCCCTTCACCAACTGAGAACAGAGCGGTCTGTATGAAGCAAACAACCAAAAGTTGGGGAAAAAGATTAAAAAAAATAACCAAGTGTGGGAACATATAATGCCTATTTGCCGATGTGGGCCCATACAGGAAGGATCCAAACATGCCACAGGCCGGACTATGCATAAACTAATAAAGTTTTGAGAACTTCTCTCATTCATGTAAAATGAAATTAACCTAACCTATGAGTAGCAATAAGTTGAGGGCCACAGCAGAGGAAATCAACATTTATGTGAACTAGTTAAAGTTTTAATGCGCGTATCACCCAATTCACTACCTTTCCCCCTTGGTTACTGACAATATCCTGGCGATGGGCTTCACCATCTTGACAACATCAAGCAGGGACCTGCATCACCATAACAGCTAATATTAGTTCGTGCTATTCATTTTCAAAGATTGTGATATATCTACAATAACCAACTGGATATGGTTTATCTTACACTAAAACTAAATGCAGTACATGCATGGATATGGTATGTGTGAAGTTTGATTCAAATTACACCAATCAAAACTACCTTACTAGGGTGAGTGAGGGCACATGGTCTCAGAGTCAGTTGGCAGCATGATGATTATGATCATACCTTTACGATTATATATCATCTGTCCAGGTATTTACTTTTTACTTAGCAGTACACTCAATGAATGGATCAAAAGCATGCTCACTCAAGTCACTCTGAGTGCGGTGCAGCATGTGTTTGACATTCAAATCAACTTGGTCACTCATTCGGTCAAGCAAGGTTATTATTGGGGTCTATGGTACATGATAAGCTAGAGGCCCTTGTGGTGAGCGTGACTGTAAACAGTACACAGTATACTAATGACTCAATGTTTCTACAACAGTAGCTCCAGCTGCAACAGTATACAGTTCCATATGTACCTCATTCCGACTGTCTACACACTATAGGCTTAGCAGCAATCATACAATGGGAGCAGCATAATTTCAAAATCAAAACTACAAGTAATTGTGGCAGCAGTCCCGATGCGGGTAACTAGGTACTAAGCTAGGTTTGATACTCGATCACTGTATGTATGATGTATCGACATTGCCAAGGTAAACAAGTTTTGAGTTTCAGTAACTGACCAACAGTAACAACACCAACTGGCCTAGCGAATCATTGATCGAATGACTTGCAGTCACAGCAGCACAAATCAACCATTCAACTTCAAGTAGAATGTCTGCTAACCGTGAATTCGACTCATCTCATTATGATCAGTCATTTCATTCATTTTTGATACTGACTTACCAACACTACAGCCTACACTACAACACTATAAGTGTAACTGTAACAGTGTGAGTAACAGTGAATAAGTAACTCAACTGTGACCGCGAAAGAACACGAGCAGCAACTACAAATTACTTCTACTAGTGAAGTACAACCAGTAGTAGTAACTTAGTAGTTAGTAACTACTAAACTAAACTAGTAACTAAGGTACTAAGTAAGTACGAAGTAACCTAACTTACTAGTTAATAGTTACGCTTACGTTACGGTACTAATAGTTACGGTACTTAATGCTTAATACTAGTAGAAGTAGTAGTTAGGTTACTAGTTACTAAGTTACTTAGTTAGTAGTTAATATTAATAATAATATCAATATCATAATCGTATGCTATGGAATAGGTACAGTTTACCAAGTTAGTTATACTTATACTTATACCGTATAACTTATAACTATAAGTTATAGTTATAGCCAGGTCAAATCCGGTTATTCAGGTACTCCTAGTTGTAATTGCGTGTCACTATCATACTCGCACTCACAGTCAAAAGACCAACCACATGACATTGGTCATTACATTAGACCAGTTGACCTCACATGGGCCTGGGGCGAGCACCAGGCTCAGCTCAGCAGCATGATAATGCTGATTCTCATTCTGATCATATGATATATAATATTATATAAGTTATAACATACTAGTCAGTGATATGTACTCACCTTTGTGATCTGGGGCGACTATCACTTGCTCTCCATGGTGGTTCACCTGGGTGATTATCGAAGAAGGTGGGACATCCATTTAGGATGATTTGAACAGGTTTTTATGGCTGAAGTTGCAGCAGTTTGGACCTAACATTCCGTCATGACCGCAAAACAAATTTACTCTGCTGAAAAATGGAGGCAGCTATGTCAGTTGCTATGACCTACATTTGAGACGCATGATTGGTTCATTGGCGGCAGGTTCTCAACCATGCAATTTCTCTCATTTGGGCGTGCATACCAAAGATAATCTTTGTTCACACTAAAAGTAATTATCTCAAAGAAAGTAGATTTGAATAAAAACTAAATTAAAAGTTAAAATTAAGAGTAATTTTATTTTTTATAACATAGAAGTAGGTCGGTTATATTCATAACAGAGTTGTCTCCCCGATGCGGAAGAGCAGCTGCATGCTGGGAACAGGAAACCTCTCTCCGTTTCTTCGCCACCCGGCTATTCAGTAAATTAGGAGAGCAATTGAAGTTCTCTGCCTTTTCCAGGTAACGTAACTGTTGTAGACCCCTTGCGTGAATAACCAATTGACTCATCTGGGACATACGCCTTTTATAAAATGTATACTCGTGCGAACCTGTATGTTTCCGTGGTGCTTTGTGCATGAAGTTTAACCCTATCGGTTACGGGTTAGTTGAACATGAACTTGAAAGTTGAAGTTCTCTTGGCTTCAAGTTTATCGATGAAATGAATATTGAATTTCACGATCAAGGCACCATATCTCTTCTCAAGTATTCTACTTTATGACCCCAGTAGCTCAATAACTTGTGTAGCGTTAGCAATAGTAGTACTAGGGATTGACTCAGTCACTGACTGTCAATCTGAATTGATCACTCCACTGGTTTACCAACCACAACTCAACTCAGTCAACTCTCAACTGTGTCAACAACTGAACAAGAGACTCACAATGAATGACATCCAATGAATGAATCAGTGTGAGTGTGAGTAACTGACTGATTCAATATCATTGATAGACCTGACAGTCTGCACTGCCTTTCTTTTAGTTTTAAATCAGACTTGACACATATAATGATATATGAATTATGATATACCCAGTATATGGTCGTCCTTTGCTTAGTATTGGCGTAGGCCTGTATAAAGTGGAATAACAGTGACATTAGCTTCTTTTCGGATTCGTCTTCCGTTTTCATTTTACAAAAGGAAACCCTCCTAATATTACCTTTGTATCATCACGTGGTTAAAAATGTGCACTACACGCCTACTCATGCGATTGGCGCACAGACAGCTAATTGAGCTCAACATCTTCAGTCTGTTTACACTTGATCAACATATAGGAGGGGTTAAGCAAACACTTTCGTCTCAAATCTCGGTGACTGAATGTAGACTGCAGTTGTGATGGGTGAGACCTTGCGACTGGCTACTCAGGTAAAGTTGGTAAGATGCCTTTTTGCTGTCGCAGGTCTAGACGAAACAGCAGCGAATCTGAAATCATGTCGACTGGTGATCTTGCCAACCTCATTGCACGACTAGAAGCCGTAACCAACCGTTTGGAGAAGGTTTCACCCGGTCAATCAGGCCCCGCTATGGCCAGTGCTTCAACATCAGGTAACTAGTCAATCTGGTCGGTCTACTTATGAAGCGGGTTTCCTAAGCCGTAGGAAATTGGTGATATCATCGATTTACTTGAGGGGTGACTCACCCTAACAGTCACAAGCAGGCTTTTAGATTCATTTCAGGATGTCTAGCTGAGAGCCTACTCACGAGGCTGCCATCATCATATGCACCTTGGTGGCTTTGTACTTCATTTGTGATTGTATTTTTCTATTTTAGAGGAGGCTGCGTGGGTTCAGGAATACAGCAATGTCACGTCGGGCCCACTCAATGATTTCATGGCTGCTAGTGAATCCATTGGAGGACTAGTCAAAGAACAGGTATGCCTGAATTCTTGCCTCATTATCTGGTGGCGCAACAATATGTAAATATAGCGTGGAAATGACTCATCTCTATTGCTAAAGTGCCAAGGGGAATTTTTCCCCAGACTCACAGTGGACTAGAAATTATGTGGTCATTGTTTTGACTGTTAGACTAGCAGTCTGCTCGCAGGCTAAGCAGACGACACTTTATCAATAAAATCTGATCACTTGATAATCAGATTTGCATTATACTAGCCAGATAGTATCTTGACTAGCACAACGCGGTATAATTTGAGAGGTCTATAATTGAGAGATCGGTAGAACGAATGCACCAAGATATCTGGATTTTATCATATGCAGCAACAAGCTTATTCAGTCTGCATTTCTTCTGCTGGAATAAACCACACGTGCAGTCCATGAAGTAGTCAAACAGAAGGCAGAAAAAGAGTGCGAGTCCAGGTCAGAATCTAGGGTCTTCCCGCCAAGGGAATTATTTTATCATGCAAATTCTTTTTGCAGGCTCAGTCACTTAAAGCTGCCATAGCAGCCCAGTTGGCTTATCTCAGGTGTGCTTCGAAGAGTAAGAAACCAAGTAGCACAAATGCAAGCGTCATCGCCGAGCTTCTCCAACCAACTTCTCAATGCATCACCGCTATCATGGTATGTGAATCACTCATCGCATTCGTGATGATAACAAAGAATGCACATGAATAGAGTAACCTTCTCCATGGGCCAAATGCCCACCACGAAGACTGGATGTTGTGTTAGTGATGCATCTTATAAAATATGATGTTGGATTATCCTCTCTGATGTATATTTGTTTGTTGTTGTGCCCGGTCTCCACTGGTGCACAGATTATTTGGACTAACTGTCATTGAGACCTGCTGACAGCATAATTTCCTGTGGGATGTGATTCACTGCGCTCAATCTGATCACCTGATTGTTGTAGGAGTTAAAAGAGAAAAATAGGAGATCAGAATATTTCAATCACCTCTCTGCACTGGCTGAGGGTTCAGCAGCACTGGCTTGGGTTACCATGGTACGGTCACGTGTTACTAGCTCTTTCTGACACTATCATAGGGTTAGCCTCCCCTA
>Ga0224511_10002343_pt1 | contig 12679 bp, 5 predicted proteins | sample SF_May12_sed_USG_2_FD_169988 | JGI IMG/M metagenome (GOLD analysis project Ga0224511, IMG submission 169988) | Sediment microbial communities from San Francisco Bay, California, United States - SF_May12_sed_USGS_8_1 | ecosystem: Environmental > Aquatic > Marine > Sediment | place: USA... | reverse complement strand
AGTACAGCAGGGGCATTTGAACGAGGGTATCTGGTATACACACACACACATATACATGTACAATGTATACGTGACCTTCACCTTCTGTCAAAATCTTGAGGTGCACATGTCACAATTTAGCGAGAATGGACATTTTCTCAATGGACCGTTCCGCAACTGTCAGTCATGATCATCTATAACAGTACCTGGTTAATTTTAATCCAATAGATTAGGATTATATTGTCAGGTGACAATCTGACCTAGAAAACACAACAAAAAAAGACCCCTTCACAAGCCTTCACAAAATTAAAGCAAATCTACTACAATGGACGGAGTTTGAAATTTTGCGTACGGTGCATCTTGAGGTGCACATGTCACAATTTAGCAAGAATGGACCTTTTCTCAATTGTCATTATTCATCATTTATTATTACATATTATTCTTGATGTAAGCTACATATACCAGAACATAATATAGACCACTTCAATTTTAATCCAATGGATTAGGGCTAAAGATTATTATTTTCAGGTGACAATCTGACTTACTAAAATACAAAAGAAAACTTTCTTCCTGGAGAAATTGTGGAACTGACAGATTTACAAGACAATTGTTATTGGTAAAAGGGATTTTTTTTAGTTATAACACAAAAAATATATATCAAAATTCACAAGAATAATATGTTTGTTCAGGGCGAACAAGCATAATTAAAAAATCAGTTTTAGGCCAAACAAAAAATAGGTGCGATTCAGGTAAAATATTGAAAAAAATTAAAAATGTTGGTAGTGTAGGGATGTTTTTTTTATCTTTTTACTAAAAAAATGTCTTTTTGGCCTAAAATAAAATATTAAAAAATCTGAAAGCCAGAAAAACTGTTGGATTGCTGTTATTTTCTCGGTTAAGGGTCCGCTTACCAGAAATATACATTTAAATTGTCATGCCTCACATTTCCTGATATTTCATTATATTTAAACAATTAATCAGGAAGGAAGCCTCCCTCAGTTATATGACCCAATAATGATATTTGCCTTCCACTTGTGACACAGAGTTAATGAAATGCCCGTTGATGGTGTAAGAACCACCGGGAATACCTGGAATGGTAATGTAAACAAAAATCCCTGTGGCATTGACATGATTATCTCATGGCAGAAAATAATCATTATATTATTTAATTTCTCATATTTACATTCAACATGCATTTTGAAAACGAAATAAAATCGTTTTAAGAAAAACAATTGCGTTCAAAATCTTATTTATGCAATAATGCCTCATCTGTGACTGGCGGATGATATCATAATTTCTATTTTGTTAACTTTTCATTATTGATACACACAAATCTTCATGGATTTGCCAGGTTAACCATTGCGTTCAAAATCACCACAATGCATCCAGGTTTTTTATGTTTGATTTTATGTGTCGTTGTTTTGTTTGTTGTTGTTATTTTTGTCCAACAGTTTAAAACTTGTATGACATTAAATGTAACCATTCCTTATTTGCCATGGCTGTTCGATTTTAAAACTACTACTATAATGTCATGTTAAAAGTATATTTGTGATCAGTTATTTTGGCTCTTAGATACAAAGCATCTTTTATAGGACTTTAAAATCACTGTCATTATTTGTGTCACGCTCTTGTTATTTTGGGTGGAATTGGCATATGTAGTGGAACTGTGCCACATTTACAAACATTACCATGACAATAATATGTCTAATAAAAAGGTCAGTGTATTTTCAACATTGCGTTTTTACTTTATTTAACATAATAAAAATGTCAGGACGAAACATGTTAAGGGGCAAAAAAACGAAAATCGAACATGAAAGTTTATGTGCCATTATTTTTACTTCAAATTTCTCAGTAATGTCATTTTATCAGTTGGACCCAAAATGTCAGAGAGTGACACAGTTGCAAAGATAGGAAAACCTGTGAAAGTTTTAATATATTAATCAAAATATTGTTCTTGTGTTTCAGGTGAGTGCCTTGCTGTTTTTGTCAAGAAACATAACTGTGTATGCCTGGGTATTTTTTCTGACATTGATTGCTTCCCTTGGTAAGTTTTCTATTTCCAGTAAAAACATGTTTAAAAGAGTTGTGTCCCTTAGACTAAAAACTTGTTATAAAGGGTTGTTTCCCTTTGACTACAACCTATGTAATAGATTTCCACTTCTATTTGCTTTAAAGCTTTTACATACTTACTGATCAACTATGTTGAGGCTTTTTAAAATGAAATTATACATATTTATTTACAAAAGTTAATACATGTAGTTTATTCACAAAAATACTCACATTATAAAGTACATTTGTATTATTAATTATTTTTTTTAGACTGCAAAATAGTTACATGTGTAAGTGTGTATTGTAGAAAATACTAATGATAAAAAATCTCAGTATGTTTGAAAAATCTTGGATCATTTTGTTCTTTATAATAACCACCAGATAAGATCAGACAAAGGATTTGAGTAAATTATGTCATAATGTGTTTAAAGAACATGTTTTTAATATATGTGGAACATTGTGCGTGTATCAAGAGGGCTTGAAAAGCAACCTTGTAATTTCCTCCTAAAAGAGAGTATTTAATTTTTTTCATCCTTCCATTAGAGAGTATTTTGTGTAATGTCTCTTTTTTCCTGAAATATTCAGGAATAAAAACAGTCCCAAACACAAAATCAATCTTCTGTTTGCCCAGGGAACGTGTGATAGTTCCTTAGTTTAATTTAAATGCTAAACATGAGCTTGTAGCGTTATTCTAATGTCTGTTTCGTCTAATTTATACGAAAAACTATTTTGTTTTGCCATTACAGACTGGGTCTGCAATTATACTGTTAAATAAGATGTTTTAGCGACTGGTATGTTCCAATTTAACAGAAATGTATTCTTTAGATAGATTTGCGCTGTCACATGTGATGTTAAACAAAATTTTTTTTTTCATGGCTCATGAATTTATTTTTTTAAAGTATAACTGATAGCTGGCGCCAAATATTTACATTTTATTATTAAACAAGTTGATTTAAGAAACATTTATGTTTCATGTTGTTTGTATACAAATTTGTATTAGAAGTTCCATATCCATCAATGAGTTTTATGGACAATTTGAAAACTGATCTCATTATTAGGTTCAATTTATTTGGTTCTTGACAACTTAACGACATGTGTTTGCGATCTAATTTTGTTTGTTTTTTAGCATACAGTAAAATGCATAAATACATGTGTAACTGGTATTTTCATGTGTAAATGATGGCTTTAAATTATGTTAGAGACGTTTTTATTGCTATAAAGAACCCGTTACCTAAATTTACTGTAAACGAAAAAAATTAATCATGCCGAATGAAGAGTTAAATGGTGCTGTAAATATAGGTCATGGAGATTTTCAAGAAAATCTGAAAAGCGCAATTTCAGTTTTCGTCATTTTTTACGAGCTTGAAGCTGTTAAAGTTTCAATCAAGAAAGCTCTGCAATTAATAGCGAAGTGATTGAAATGGAGCATTTTTCACCGAATTTGATTAAATTGTTGAGGGCATTGACATTTGGGGTAATTTTACTCACGATTAAATGCGGGGACTCTACAAGGTGTTTGGTGGAAGGTTTTTTAAAAAGTTTTTGCTGTGGTGTATATGTTCATGCTTTGAGTACACTCTCGCTGTTTTGGGCAAATTAAGTAGTATACAAACTGTGAATACAGCGCACATCTGCAGCAATGCAGAAGAACTATAGCCCTAAATATATCATAAAAGAATAAGCCTTTTATAGATACATGTAAATTGCCAGACCACTTTTAACTAGTTTTATTATTTCACTTTTGCAATAAGATTTAACAGATAGAATGTGTTTTATATCAAGGGCTGATAAAACTATAAAAGAAATGCTTCTTTTAACAATTATTTAAAGACATTTATATTTAAATAATGATTTTTTTTATTCTACATGGATGAAGTGTAAACATAAACCATAAAACTAATTCTTTGTTATTTCAAATAAGTGATAAAAAAATGCTATTCTCAGTTGTAGTCCTTTAAATTGGGGCAAATATTCAGCAAGTTTTTTAAATGTAGTCTGATTGTGGGGGTGCGGTCAATTTTAATTTGTTTAAAATAAGAAAAAAAGATCAGATATGTCATATTGGTTGTGTTTTTGACAGTTTAATTCAAACAAAAAAAACCAGTCACAGCATTTATTAATATTGAAAGCTATTTAGAAAGGCTAATAAAATGGTACAGTATTTAATAATATTGAAACCCTATTTGAACGAATTTGTGTTAGTGTTTGCATTGATTTTGATATTTAATGAAGTCTTTTTGTGTGATAAATCTATTCCTTATTTGAATTTCATTCTTCAATTTTGTGATCAGTATTTCATTCCATAGGTCTTATAATTATTGAGTCACCTGAAAAGGCAACTTGTAGGGGTTACTTTCGGAATCGACAGCTAAACATAGTGATTTTAAGCTCCTATCTTGCACAGGCAGTAGATTGAACATGTATATAGCAGTTTATATCAATGGCCGAAAAGTTTCTTTTGAAATGAAAAACTTTCTAAACTTCCATTTAATTTGGTTTTAATAATTTCTTTGAGAAGCAAATCTTTAAAACTTGATTTGTCACAGGTGATTAGTTGAAAGCAAACCATTTTTAGATGTTCATGATTTTAAATCCATACATGGAATAATATTAACTGTATGTTTAGCATAATAAATGGTCTGGAAAATGGATATCATTAATGTCTAAAATTGATAAATTCATCTGATATTAAAACTATTTGTGTTTTCTATCAATGGACCTTATAACTGGTTTAATAAATGCCTATATAGTTTTTATTGTTATGATAAATTTTTTCACTTTCAATGTCAGTCATTTTTTTAAATTTCCTATCTTTATTTATTCACAGCTTTTTAAGTATTATAATATGCTGATCTGAAGGTTTATTTATATAATAAGTATTTTATTTACAGCTAAAATGTAAAATTTTAATTCAATTTTCAATCAATCATTCTTTTCTTTGATGAAACATCCACCAGTGTATATTTGTTTGTGCTGCTTCCTGTCTTCAAAGGAACAGGTTCTAAACATTTTTGATTGAAATGCAAAATTAGCTTGACCTAGTCTTGGATAAGAAAAGTACAAAATACAAAAAAAAAGAATATAAAATAGTGCTTAAATAGGATGAAGTCAAATTGTGTAAGTGTTCTAGAGAAAAAACAAACAATTATAAAACAAAGTTTTTAAAGTGTACTGCATTATAAGTAGGACATGGGTTCTAAAGAAGCAATATAAAAATATATTGGATTTAGCTTGGAAAAAAACTACTGTAAGAATAAAATCATGCAGCGATCAAGACATCATAAGAATACACCAGCTGCAACTAAAATCTCTGGTGAGTCCAGTTTTAATTTCTAAAGTGTGTTATTTTGCATATTTAGCATATTTTCAGTTGTCCCTCACAGTTTGCTCATGTGAGGAAGCATTCAGTCATTTGTGGAATAAATTAAATAGGCTTAATTGTACTGGTGGACCCAGGACTGCTGGTTTAGTGGACTGACCGCCAAGAAATGACCTAATCAGTGCGTTTAATCAATGCTGCGTTTGTATGATGTATGATTACCAATTTTATAAATACCTGTAATATTAATTATTATATATAAATATATAATAATATAAAAATACATTTTATAGCTAATATATGATTAAAGGATAGGAATGAATTTCAGGTGCAAGTCTCCCTCAATCAGGGTCATTGTGGCAAAAAATTAAAAAAGAGGCTTGTAAAAATACCATAAAATAATATGCTTATATCAATGAATAAATAGAGAATATACTAGGTTAGTGTTGACTATAGCTCAAGTTTATCCTGCGAGGCTGAGAAAATCTAAAATTACGAGGCTTGCGGAGTGATTTTAGATTTTCGGGCCGAGCAGGATAAACTTGAGCTATATTCAACACTAATCCTAGTATTCTATTTATCCTACCATTTTAAATGATTAAAGCAATTTTCTAATTTATTATTTTAAAACCCGTTTATTTTCCATTTTTTAATATAACCAATTCATTGGGTTTTGTTGCTATTTCGTTTCGTCGCTAAGGAAGCTTCTTTCAAATGACATCAAATCGTCCCAAAAAACTGATTAAATCAGAAAAACGAAACACAATGGTGATATGGTCCCCGATTCAATTATTCTTCTGATATTATTTAGATCTCATATATAAACATTAAAATGTTTTTGCCTTAAGAATGAAAATTTGAAAATATTTTTATAAACTGTCCAGCGTTGTCCGCCATTTTGATTTTATGTTGTTATGATCGCGAAATTTGACGACGATTTAAACCAGTACTTTTTGCGATACTATAGTGCTATTTTTAGTTAAATGAAAAACATGATTAATTATCTTCAACCTGTTTAAAGGATTATTTCACACCTTAAACAAAGAAGACAGAAAGCCAGTGAAAAGCTCGGAAAATAACACAGGAAATAGCAACCAAACGTTGACCAAATGAATTGCGCGTTCAGCACCCGTCGAATAAAGCAAAATTATTCGATGGGTAGTTTATACAGCTAATGCAGCCCTGATGGTAGGATAAATAAAATGTGAAATCACACAGCTAACTGATTTGCGCTAAATAATGTTCTGAGTCTGTTGACACTATAAATTGTATTCCTAAATATGAAATTATTTGAATAATGGAAAGCATTCATAACATTACTGTATGCTATATTTGCTTCAGTTCCAGCACTAGAAATATTTATGTCCCTTGTGATGTCATATCTGATTCAATCAACCATATTTGATTGCATTACCAGAGATAATTGATCTAGATGTAGTTATGCGATCAATTTTGCTTTTATTTGTCCATTAGTATTTTTGTGTCAACTCCAAGTGTGTCTATTATAGAGCGCCATGTTAGCTGATGAAATAATTAATATACTGTTACTATACTGTAACTATAAATTCCGATATGGTGGATTGTTTGTTAATAATTTTTAATGAAAACGATACTGTCAAAATATGTTTTTTGGACAATTAACGTATGGACAGAACGCGTAAAATGATGTTCGATACTCCGACAAATGTAGAAAAACACATTATGTCAAATATTGCATGACTGCACCTAAACATTGGTATACTAATGATTCAGTCATTTGATTGGTCAATAACAATGTTGTGTGTTATAACGTTTAGTAAGATATCGCATTTTATCGGACCAAGCATCATTTTAGGTGGTCCAACAAGGGAGTTGTTGATATGTCCATTGGCAAAAGAGAAACACACTTAATTAAATCCTAATTCATTTTCAGAGCAAAACTTCATGCAGTACTTGTATGCCATACTAAGGCGTAAAAAAAAAAGTTCTTTGTTTCCACTAACATCGCCAAAAAATTTAGGTAAGGTCGGTCGGCATAACTTTTTTTTCTTATAAACTTTTTTTTCTTTTTTCAAAGAAAGTTACTCATTTTTATATTGCAAACATGTTCATTTTTGTTATTTTTACTTTAACTGGTTAAAAAGCAAGTTAAACACCATTATATTGATGAATTGCCAACAAAACTGCAATAAATTGAAAAAAATCTCAAAATTAGGTTCAATTAGGATTTTCTTCTGAAATTGAGCTGAAAAAAACTTAAGGGTCGGCATAAAAAACTAGGGTCGGTCGGGTTAGTGGAAACAAACAACTTTTTTTTACGCCTAATGATAAATTTATGACTGTCATAACATTGTCTTTTATAGAATTAATAGCGCAAAAACACAATAGAATGCCATAAATTGCCAGAGTCTTTTGATGGTCTTTTGATGGATTCTTGGCATTTTCTGTAGAATTACCTATTTTGTGATGTTTCTGGCTTTAGCTTTAATATACCTCAATAACTTTGTGAATAAAATGATGAATAATGATTTGCACTGTCTAATGAGTGCAAATAAGTCGTGTCTCTGAAACCTTATATGCATCATGGTTTAGTTACAAAGCTTGCGTCATTGCATGGCTTCATGAACAAAATAAGCAATCTCATTTTGATATAGTGTAAAAGGAAGCCCAAAGATATTGCCTTTAAACATGGAATCATTTGAGACAAAGACATACTTTATATATATAATATAAGTAGAGCTCTCTCATATTATTAGCTTTGCAAAAAAAAAATTTCTTTAAGTGGTCTTGGAATTTTCACATTGGCTCTAAGCTTTGCTTTGACACATTATGTGGGAGTCAGATCATTTGCATACAATATCCTGTTGGACCCTGAGACTTCAAATACCGGTATATGTTCTTACAACATGTGGCATAATAGCATTGCTGAAAATAGCCCTCACAATGTCACAGGATATAATTCTTCCTTACTTACAGCTTTCACATATGATTACTTCTGTGCAATATGACAGTTATTGCTGCTGGTTTCACAACAAGGCATTTTACAACAAAACACTCATTAGCATGTGAATTGAATAATTTGCAGAAGTAAATGTTATGATAGAAACTAGACCACCTGCTAAGCATGGTTTAGTTATGATCTTCGTAACTCTGACTAAGCTTTGGTACTATTGAACATCAGAGTAATGACGTGTGTCTATTGACAAACTCAATCAAGTTACAGCCATTTGCAATAAGGCAGAAAGCTGATGCTTTAAAGTCATGGAACATGTCCCAAGGCCATAGAGCATGTTCCAAGGCCATAGAGCATGTTCCAAGGCCATAGAGCATGTCCCAAGGCCATAGAGCATGTTCCAATGCCATAGAGCATGTCCCAAGGCCATGGAGCATGTCCCAAGGCCATGGAGCATGTTCCAAGGCCATAGAGCATGTCCCAAGGCCATGGAGCATGTCCTAAGGCCATGGAGCATGTCCCAAGGCCATAGAGCATGTCCCAAGGCCATGGAGCATGTTCTTAGGCCATGGAGCATGTCCCAAGGCCATAGAGCATGTTCCAATGCCATAGAGCATGTCCCAAGGCCATAGAGCATGTCCCAAGGCCATGGAGCATGTTCTAAGGCCATAGAGCATGTTCCAAGGCCATAGAGCATGTTCCAAGGCCATAGAGCATGTCCCAAGGCCATAGAGCATGTCCCAAGGCCATGGAGCATGTTCCAAGGCCATAGAGCATGTTCCAAGGCCAAAGAGCATGTTCTAAGGCCATAGAGCATGTCCCAAGGCCATGGAGCATGTCCCAAGGCCATGTAGCATTTTCCAAGGTCATAGAGCATGTTCCAAGGCCAGAGAGCATGTTCCAAGGCCATAGAGCATATATTTCAAGGCCATATAGCATGTTCCAAGGCCATAGAGCATGTGTCAGGTCATAAAACATGCCCAAAGGTCATTTAGCATGTCCCAAGGTCAAATAGCATGCTTCAAGGTCATAAAGAATGCCCCAAGGTCAAATGTCATTAAACTTGTTCCAAGGCCATAGAGCATGTTCCAAGGCCATAGAACATGCCCCAAGGTCATAAATTATGTCCCAAGGTCATAAAATATACCTTAAGTTCATAAGACATGTCCAAATGTCATTAAACTTGTCCCATTATCATAGGATATGTCACAAGGTCATAGAACATACCCCAATGCCTGGAAAGAACTTTAAGAACAAAATATTTTAAAACCATGTTTTATATTTCTTGCATTGTTATAAAAAATATGTTGATATTGCAAAAAATGAATTATTTACACCAACTATTTCACCTCTTACATGTTTTCATCAGATTTTCTCCCAATACTGGATGTAGCAGGAATTGCATAATTTACTAACTGCCTATCAAAAGAACATATTTTTGCCAATAAAACATATTTTATCTGTGCGAAAACAACATTTCAGCAACAGAGTTAATTTTCTTAAAACTCGTTTTGGCAAGTTGAAAATCTGCCAATATGGTAATACAGCATGCCAATATATTTATTCAAGATCTAGCGGGAGTTTGTTAGTCCTGTACAGAATGCGGAGATGATGTATGCGTCTTTGACAACTCTAAGACATCTGTTGTGCCAATGCCCGTTGGAAATTGAGCAGCTGACAATAATCTGTCAGTAGATAAAATGTAGGTCTTAGTTTATCCTTTGAGGCCAAATAGGCTTTTACACCACCAACACCAACATTTTTTTTTCATGTCATGGTCGTACAAAACAACAAGAGACCAGTGGCATTCCACTGGATTTGACCTGGGGGGGGGGTCGTTAAAACAATTTTGAGAAAATTTAGCGTTTGAAGAATAATAAAATCATAGGTCCACAGCCGAAAGGGGTGGGGTGGGGGGGGGGCGCAACAATAAATAACTATAGAGAAATATACATGTTGGGTTTATAGGGTATAACTAGGAAGTGGCCAATCAATTGGAACATTTTTTTAATGTCTATAAAATCAACAATTATAAAGAAAAGTTGATTTTGTATGCTTCGGATGTAGAAAAAGTTAGTTTTAGGTATTTTAGGTAATAGATACTTTTGCCAAAGATTACTTCATCTAGTCACGGACCAATAATACAATAATTGATAGAGGAGGCATTTTGTTATTCATATTTACATTGTATTTATACAGTCTGGATCAAAAATAATTTTTCAAGCAGACGGCCGCATAATATGCAAACAATGTGTAGTTGCAGTCAATATTTTGCATTTAACACTCACATATTATGGAAATTACATGAAGGCTTTTACTCAAATAATATTTCAATGCATCAATGAATGGGCAGTTCCACAACTGTCAATCATGATCATTTATAACAGTACATGGTCAATTTTAATCCACTGGATTAGGGATATATTGTCAGGTGACAATCTGACCTAGAAAATACAAAAGAAAGCATACTTCCTGTTCGTGATAAACCTTATCACAAGATCAAAGAAAATCTACCGCATTGGGAGGAGCTTGAAATTTTGTGCAACTATGCATTGTCTCAAATGCAATCCTAACTTTTACTTGAAATAGTAAAATGCTCACCACCAAGCAGACGAGATTGACCAACAACAGATTGAGTGTTCGTGTCTGTATGCCGTAAAACCTGCAATGCTGACTGTTTTTTAATGATGGTAAAGTATGGCTTACAGCAACAGTAATAAAGCCTGATTTTCTTAAACAAATGTAACAGCTGACAATAGATCTTAATTTTAAAGGCACACACGTTTTATTTCATTAAAATGAAATAGATTCAAAAGTTTAAACTGAATTGTTTAACTTTTACAACTTGCCCAATAAAAGATATAGCCCAAACCCAAACACTTTTCATAGAAATATGTTGTTTTTCTTCTTCTTCTTCTTTCTGTCTTCTTCATGTAGATTTTTAAGTGTATTTTTTCACTGTGACATTTATAAAATTATAGCCAAACAAATAACTTTCCAGAACAACACTTAATGTTTTAGGACTATAATTTCTAAGTGACAAAAGTTAAAGAACAGTGAGAAAATTAAACTGATGAAAGGGAAAGCCCTCAGGAAGCATAGCCTGCATGGGAAAACAGCAGCCTCGGTGTTATTGAAGCTGTTCATCAGTGGTACCCCTAGCGCATGAGTGGAACTCCATAAACCTAAATGGTAGAAACTTCTGATGGGATCCTTTGTATTCAAAATGCACTTAATCAACTTATTATGTGCCGACTGAAAGTCAATAATATCATAGCATTCAGCATTTTATAGAAATAGTGGTAAAAGCCGGGCGTATCACCTGTGACCATATAAAGCTGACTAACCTTTTTATACTTTCCTCAGGGAATGCAAAAATGTGGCATGCCATGTCAGGACAATCATGTTGTATTGAAAAGATGCATTCCAAAACACACAATATTATATATATTACGCTCTTTTATTATCATTATCTTGGAATTTAACCCCTTTAGCTAGAAACCTTAGTGCACAAAGCTAGGCCTCAATTTTACTGTTAAATCAGAATTGCGTGTTCATGAAAAATTTTGCAAATTTTCCATGCTAATGTTATAATGTAAGATCTGTGTGGTCATTTGAGAATTTTTCACCAAATGGAGATCTACAAAGAAAAAAAATGAATTTAAATTAATGTCACAAAAACATATTGTGTCCCTTTAGCTTCATTTTCTGTTGTTGACTGCCTCCTTCTGAGTTGCCTATTAGGGAAGCAGCTCCGGCCATTAACAATTGTGTGTCCATTAATCCAACATGTAGTCCATATACAGCCACCATTAATACAACATGGCCTAATGTAGTACGACCATTACGGCATTAGTGACATGAACTTGTGGGGCTTATATATAGCATAACATTCCACATAACATTTCTCAAACCGTGCATGCTGTTCTAGGGATTACAAAATGTGAGAGTGGACTGCGTGTTACTAGGGATTCTATATTTGATGGCGTCTGCTCATATTACTCTTAAGAGTTATATATTTAAGACTAGATCTTATAAATATGATCATGATTGCGGAGTGATTTTATTGTGTGTTTTATTATGAAAAACTGATGCTTAGATATATTTCTTTATGATTAAACAAATTAATTGTGTTCGTAGACAGTCTAACCGATCAAATGAAGCTTATTCCTTTTATAGACCATGTTGCTAATTTGATTATTTTTCATTACGAGGGTTGTATGATAAATTCATGGACTTTTGTTGCTACTTTGTTATTTGCTTACTGATTTTCATGAAATTTACAGACAACTATAATTAATATGTGTTGAACGAAAAACTAGTAAGTTACGGATAATATCTTTATTCTTGTCACTTAGAGGTGGCCATTTTGTAACCATGGAAACAGTTACCGGAGCACT
>Ga0224511_10002342_pt1 | contig 12680 bp, 10 predicted proteins | sample SF_May12_sed_USG_2_FD_169988 | JGI IMG/M metagenome (GOLD analysis project Ga0224511, IMG submission 169988) | Sediment microbial communities from San Francisco Bay, California, United States - SF_May12_sed_USGS_8_1 | ecosystem: Environmental > Aquatic > Marine > Sediment | place: USA... | reverse complement strand
AGGGATGCATGATCTTTCATTTCGTTAAAACTGTTGTCATGTAGGCAGTGCAGCTCTTCCGTCACTATCTGGTCATTGTCGCTAGGATCAATGCTCGACATTCCGTAACACTGGGGGATTAATATCTGTTCTGTCTAAGTGACGGGGTAACGACCGCAACAAGCATGACACCGTGAACACATCCATCTCAGTAACTATCCCGTCACTCCATACACCTTGCGCTCTCAGAAACCGAAAACCACTCTGGTTTTGGTTTCACCCTACCCATGAAACTGATCTTGAAATTTCAACCAGATTTCGTTCTGTTTGACACAATTCAATTCGTTGCAAGGTAATCCGTGTCGGAAGTGGGGACTTGTCCCCCTCAAACTGACACCATGTTACCGAATCAGAAGTCTGAAATACAATCAGACTTTGAACCAATCTGAAGCGAATCGAATGCGAAGGGGAGTAAGAGCACCATTTTAGTTGTCGGCGTTTTGCATTGCAGGTATCACGGATAGCCACCCTTCATTATATTGCTGCATCCGTGACAAGCTTGCTGATAACACAAGCTGTCTACTCATATATGGGCAGTACTCTGCGCTCTATGGCCCAAGTCTTTTCTGGCCAGAATAGTGTTTACGCATGGATTATGTTGTCTGTGCAGGTGAGTTGATACAAAAACCTCTGTTCAAACCATCGCAGCGGCTTAACTTGATAGCCCTCTGAGCACTGTAATGATCGGAATGTGATTTGTTAGCACGGGGTGATGGAAGTTTTGTCAATTATTATAGGCCATGTGTCATCATTTCCGTGTTCACAACTAGAAGGGATAAACCTGGCCTCCTTCTTAAAAAGGGGTTTTAGGGCCCAACTATACCATCCAACAAAGTTACTGCTTGGGCAGTGTTGGCATAGAGGAAGCTGACTATGCCATGAGCCGCTCTACTAGAGCACACCCAGATCCAGTGTAAAGCACAAGCTACAAGCCCTTTCCATCCAACTCGTAACACATATTATGAACGCTGGTTTTACCGAGGCATGCCAGCGGAAGTAGATGGGGCAAATTATGTTTTTTCATGCGGCCTGTAGCTCGTACTGGTAGCACTGGTTTTACTGACGGGTGTCGGGGTTTTGATTCAACTTCGATCCGAAAGATTATTGAATGAACAGCCTTGACCCAGTACAGAGTACAGGTTGCTGTATGGTGATGAACTCATATTATCAGTGTGACCTAGTGTCGCCGGACTATCTACCCCTGATTACAGTAGATACATATTGTTATCCACCACTCCTTGAACCTGTGAACACGAACGGAGTCCAGAGTCAAATGTTTGTGATTGGTTGACGGAGAAAATCTGTTGGCTCAAGAACTGGTGTTAGCCAGAGCGTTCCAGAGCATTGTAGAACAACTGAGTAATGGGCAAATAAGCTTTATTCGTTTCATATTCCTTTGTTGGTTTATAGGTTTGAGCGCTACATATGTAGTTTGTTTATGGGCTTTATTCGTTTTAGCTGTTTGTTATGGTGGCACTCACTGCATTCATAGTGAAGCTAGCTCGGGCTGAACTGGATAAGACAATATCGGGTGAGGCAACACACCCTCCAGTATCCCAGACTAAAAGCACAATGGAAAGCGTTGGCATACAGACTAGTAAGGATAACAAACGTCCACGTTCACATTCCCGTAATAAGTCCGTAAATATTCCGCCTCTTCAGCTTAGTCAGCGACTAGAGATCATATGAACTGGGTAGTTATTCTGCTGGGATGCAACTTTTGGTGCTAGCTTTTTCACTCATCCACACCCATGCCATTCTTACTCTTTACTGAGTCATAGGCGAACCCATGAGTGTTTAACGCTTTATATTATTTAAATGCTATTGCAAACGCTTTTTCTATATTCGACTTACGGGAATTTTGATAACTTATAAAAAACTGTCGCGCAATGTGATTAGATCTCAACCATTAACTGGTCTTCCCATAGTGAACAGATTATACATCTAAATATATTTGTTATAATTATAAATAACAAAAAACTCCACTTTTGCTAGTTAACATGGCGTCAGTGTTCTTTTGCTCGCAAGATCCGTTCTAATGCTTGAATATCAGAATAAAAATGCAAAACGGGCAAGTTGAAACAATATCGAGCAAAAACTTGATTGTGTAGACATGATTGAGAGATGGCATAGTGTAGAAAAAGACGTATTCTCACCATATGATTGTGCACAGATATACCATGGATAAATACACAGAAAATAGCTACCAAACTTTTCGAAATCAAGGGACGGTTTTTGAAAATTGGCTTATACAGAGTCCTGTAGCAGTACTGTAGAAAACACTCTTGAATGTGACTGGCTGGATTATAAACGAGACGGCTGCTACACCATTGGTTGGTTAGAAGAGAGTGCAGGTACATGATTGGCTATTCAATTTGTCGATGTCAATTTCCTCTTCAGAGTCGGAGTCGGAATGTTCTACAAACAAAGGAAAACTGAACCGGAGACAAAAAACTACTCAAATGATTGGGAGACACTGTTCAAACGTATTTCAGCCATGAGTCATGATTACTGCATCATATTTTTCCTCATATGACGTCTTTACTGTTTTGTGAGGCTGCATGTTTAGATACTCGGGTCTTTCATAAGTTACGGCTTAGCACAGAGCACCACGAGTGAGTCAGTATCAATGCTCCACCGCATAGCGAGGCATGCTTTTACTTTGAGCTAGGATTAATGTGAGGAGCTCACCCTCACAGTGGAAACCCACCATGACCAAGAATCGAACCAAAGTTCGAACGGTTGCGAGCCCAGGGCTCTACCATCGAGCTATCCCACTATCCCATTGCATGATACATATAACTGCCTGCGTGTGTGATGTTGAACACAACCAGATTGAATCAGTAAGCTTGGTAAAGGGTTTGAGATAAAAATGAAGAAACCTCAAATTCCTCCCAGGCCCCTAGAGGCTGCCCGCACCTTAACCTGCCAGCAGTCACAATGCTACAATGTGACCCTATCCCAAAGATGGGTGGCGGGCAGCGTCTAGAGGTCAAGGGTCACATAGTATCATTCTGACTACGTACAGGTTAAAGTGTGGCATGTTGAAAAAGCTATCCTCTTCTTCATAATCCCAGTCAGCCTCAGCATCACTGCTAGTAGCTTTCTCATCCTCGGCTTTGTCGTCAGCGGGCTTGGCGTCAGCAGGCTTGGTGTCAGCGGGTTTACTATCGGTTACATCACTGTCAATACCCCCGTTCGTCATCGGCTGCCCATCGGTCGCTGGCTCTCCCCCATTTGATGATGAATCTTCACCCTCGGGGTGGACGCGATTAACCGATTTGCCAGGCGGCGGCTTTTTACACGGTTCTCCCGGCAGTCGCTTTTCGTCATCGAGAAGGGTTTCCTGGGATTGGGGACTTGTTGCACGGTTATCTCCCCTACCTCCACCACGAGCTCTGCCCAGAGAGGCGATAATCTTCTTAGCCTCTTTGTGATTCTTAGCCTCCAAGATGGCGATGACGAGATGGATTGGGATCTTCTTCTTGTTTTTCTGTCGAGCTGCTCGAAGCAGATCTTTCAGCCATTCCTGAAAACGCAACAAAATCACTAAACAGAAAAAAATGGGATGAGATAAGATCATCTTGCTTTACATGGATGGCATTGTTAACCATAGCTTGTTTTTAGCTTGGTTCATGATTTTCCCCATAGAGAGTTAGTACTCTTCTATGGGTGGGCCCTTCTTTATCGCGGGACACGATTCCGGGGACAATATGGAAAAAGCACAAAGTGATCCACAAACTTAAAATCAAATCCAGGTCACCTGGTCCGAATCCAAATGAGCTACCCATTATAATTCACCGCTCTTCCAGTAAACATCTGGCATGGTGTGCGTGCACTCTAAATTAGAAGTGCGTAACTGCTTATCAGTGGTAGAGTGAAGAGCGTGAACAGCATTATTCTCTGAATGAACTGATCCACTGTGGTTGGACAGTTTAAGTTACTTGATTGATGACAGCCTAGCAGCAGCTCCCGCGCAGATAGATATATAATGACCGTCAGGACCAATTTAAGTTTTTTTTAAAAGCTTCCTAAAGGTCATGAATGTCCACTTGAATACTTCAATCATGAGCTCATCGAAACTCACCCGTAGGCCTACTAATATAACACATTATACCTATGCTCTTACCAGACGGTTGTTGAGTTTCTTATTTCTTGTGTTGGCCACGCCCATAAACTGCTGCATCGCGGCTGCGGCTGGGTCCATTTTTCTCTGTAAAAAAAGTAATAATGATACTTGTTACTATAGATGCATAACATATTAAGGGCACCATAGAAGGGCAATTTAGTTTTCAAATCAACTTTTAATTCATAAAACAACCTTATCAAGCTAAGTAGACACCGCTGGTAATAACTGTTGTTGACTGTTATCATAAGACAGTCTGAGGCCATAATTTGAAATGGCAGATCGATCGCTGCATCAATTACTGATTTACATGTGATATTTTTAGAATAGCTCATTATTACAGCCTTATCTTTGCTCTTATTGATGATTTTGTGATAAAACAATGTCCATTCAACATCAAAGATAGCATAGACATGTACACAAATCATGTCAGAAGAATATGCCTATGATTCAGGCTGTCTATATACTCTATATAGGATAGTGTGCTGTAATCGGACCTGACTCTGTGACTGTAACAGCAGTACTATGCCACCGTGACTATGAGACTGTGACCATATGGTTGTGATAGTGGGACTGTGACTGTAGGACTGTGACCATGGGACTTTGAATGTGGAACAGTCACGTGACTAGCCATGTGACTGTAATTATGGGACTGTGACAGTGTGCCTGTGACTGTAACTATGGGACAGTGTTATATAAGTGAGGTTGCTAACCTTAATAGATTTTCCAGCCAATGGAACATTACAGCGAGCCGCAGCCCTGGCTCTCCCAGCCTTCTTAGTGTTTACAGATTTCTTCTCTTTGATGACCTGTTTTCCATATATCTGAACCATGAAGCAGCCGTCCATCAGATATTTCAGGTCCTGCCAGAAAATATAGCACACATGATAGGCTCTATTCCCACATAATCCACACATCCCATAATCTTCTTAAAATTTGGAGAATATTACGGTGCATGCAGGTAAGGGTGTTGCTCAAAATAGGTTCACACCAAGATGTTTCCAATCACACATCAAATTAAAGGGCCTATTTTGATTAAAGTCTGAAATTAAATTGAAATAAATATCTTTTGTTGAGATGGATTTCAATGGAAGCAATGGCCAAAGTAATGGTCTCTCAAATGAAGTATTTTTCTAAATTTCTAAATATATTTTTCTAAATTTCTAAATATAGGCGTGACTTGAGACTTGACACTGAGTACCGTTAAATAGTAAGACTCGTTCTTCGGACTCAAAGAGGACCACATTCTTCACGAAGAACCCCATTTGGGCCTGAATTAATTTTTAAAATTGAGGGACAGCCGCATGAGCATCTGTCTCAGTTAGCTCCCCAGGGATGGCCTTGCATCAACGGCAAGACATGGTCAAGACAGTTTAAGGTCAATGTCCTGGGAGGTTGGGGGTTGAGTTCAGACAACCTAAACCCTATTTACCAATCACTCGCCAAGAACTCTGCTACTTCTAACAAGAAAGAAGAGGTGGTTCCTTGCCAACCGTGGAGCGATCTTGACCGTGATCCACTGGTTGAGATCTCCATTTTTTTATTGCGATGATCCGAAGTCAAATAACGAATAATAAAAGAAAACAGAAAGGCATAGCCTGTACGAGATCTCATGAAATAGAGTCACCATGATTCTGGGTACGAACAGTCTGAGTGACATCACTGTCCCACTCACCTCTGCTGTGAGTGGCTTGAAGCTGTAGATTTTCTCGAGTTTCCAGTCAGGGTTTGAAGTCCCCGCAATTGCCTTGGTTTGATTGTATTCTGGATCGTCTTTCAACTGGAACTTGGCGAATATATCCTGAAAACCGATGTGAAGGTAATGTTGTGCCTCCATGACAGAATGGCTATCAGGAGTGATGCAGAGATTGGCCTAAAAATTTGTTTGACTCAGGGTTTCCTTAATCACCGTGTGCCCCACTAAGAAGGTAATTGGTGGACCTTCTTTATTTAAAGTTCCATCCAAAATTGATGAGTTTTTACCCGAACTGGGAGTTGAGCCAGGGACTCCCTCTCCCACCCAGTTCAAGGCCCAGTACACTAGCTCTTCACCCTATACATCGCCCAACATAGCAGTAACAGCGGGTCCGACATCACAGACTATAACAAAACACAGATATAAAGCGTGCGCAATTATTCCCAACAACTTACAGTATATCTCAATGGCAGGCCTCTAGCACTGGCAATCTTTACTTTGAAGTGGAACTCCTGCCCGATCAACTGTTCCGGATCATCCACAAACACGTCATCTTCTGCTCTGAACACTTTACCTTTAGCCGTGCATGGCCGCACTTCCACCTGAGAGAAAACAAATCAGATACAAGGGCCCTTCAAAAAGTGATGCCTGTTTTGCTGTGATGTGAACAATCTTTTCTTGTGTTTAATACAAATTTTGAACGCCAAATTTTCAAAGCAGCTTTTGTTTCAAGTTTCACAATTATACAAGCGCATGCAGACTTTACAGAATTCCATATTCAGGATAGCTCCTGCCGCAGACAAGCGTGAAGTCAAAAAAAGAGTTACATGATTTTTACTTCGTAGTTGTTGATAAATCAAGGGCGCAGTTAAAAGTCATCTTCTCTTTGGAAATCTGAGACATATTGCAGCTCATGGGAGGTGTTAACAACTAAATACACAGCTAGTAATAACTCTATCCACTATGTGTGCGCGTGCCGTGCGGGTGTGCGCGCGTGTGTGTGTGCTACATAACATCATCTCAACTCAATGTGGCAGAATCAGATGGATACGCAGGCCATCAGCTAAAAATCGAAGGTCAGGCGTTGTTTTGGAGCATACTTCGGGACAACTACTCATGATCCACCCCAACAGCTTGACACTGCCCCGCGCATAGAGCATCACCTGATGAAATTGGCAACATTATGTTTCCAAGAACTGAAAGCTACTTTGAAAAACCATATATAAACAGAGCGTATATTTGGTGATTATAGTCTAAATATCATTACTTACATTGCAAACTCCGATTTGCTGCGAGTTGTAGTCTATAATATCAAGCTGCTCTACCATCTCTATGTTATATGATAGAGATTTAAGGAAAACTTTGAAGGATCCGATATGTACATTCTCCTTAGGGTCCATGGTGAACGGATCTTTCTCCTGTGTAACAAACATCCGCCATAATAATAAAATCGATATAGTAATAATCCTTATCTTAATGCAAGCCAAAGGGTTTCTGGGAGAATACCCCTTGTGCAACTAGTTTTTTAAATACTGCCCAGAATGCCCTTTATATCACTGTACTGCTCTTTGAACCCGGAAAATTGAATCAGAGGGCTGACAGTTTCCAATGTTTTATTATTAAGTGTGACACACCGATCAGTGACAAGTCACTGCACGGGCTATTCAATTCAGAGGGCAGTTATTTTGTGCTTTAGTCATCCATAATTTATGCTTCCATAAAATATAATTGGGGAAGTTGTTATTCACAATTTACACTACTAATTGCATCAAACTTAACCAGAAGTAGTAAATACATTCAGTGTTTCCAATCAGGTATGGCAGCAGGAATAACTTACATCGGCAAGGTTTCCATCGAAGTCATCATCATCATCATCGAACTGATTGAAAAGCTCCTTCATGACGGCTGCTCGGTTGTAGAACTTTTCTCTAGGCCAGAACCACTGTAGGCCAGTCTCAATATTCGCCACATGTACAAATAGCTGTAACAGTATTAGTTTTACGGTTTGAATTCTAGTATCTAATTCCTCCATCAATAATTAGCTACCGTTCAAAATTTCAACATCTGGAACCAGATACTGCTTGAACCCCACAGTTGCAAAGTTCACCTAACAGCTTGTACTTGGACAGACGTATGAATAGTATTACCATGCATAGTGGATGGGTCTGTGAAACTCCCACTCTCTTTGTTATTTGCCACAAACATACGTATGTCTATGTTAATACTAATGGGTATGACTGGCAGTAAAAGCTACCAAACACAGAAGCAAACATTTTTGCCTTGATCAAAACCGTTTGCCAGGCTGAGCTTAAAGGAGACATTCGTGTCTCGTGAGCACTGCGTCGCTCAAAAGAGACCCTATGCTTGCTGATTAGGTGGCGCTGCTACGTCCAGCTAAGATAAGATTAAGGTCATTTTGATAGATAGCATGCCCAAGCCATCGGCTTACTTCCAGGATGATCTGTATGTTGTGCCCCATAGAAAGGTAGTCACTCTATTTTATGTCACATGCTCTAAGGGACCTCTTATATTTAATGTCGCAATCTGAATCTGACAAGGGTGAACAGATGAAATGCTAAGACGAGCTCAAATAGGGAATTGAACCGAAATGCCTTGATTCTAACCCTGGTGTACCTTCCACTAACTTGTGATTCGATGCATGGCTGAATGAAACGTAATTTCATGTCTACAGGATAGAACAGGTATGAGTCTATTTGACTCGACGTTTCCCCGAGGTGAATCATTGGAAGACCTTCTGCCTATACCTATTGGTCCCACAGAAAAGGTAACTCAATCGGTTGCCCATTTATTTGGCATCTTACATCAAGACCAATGAGGGTTTTGTAAAAGACTGGAACTGGGAACTAAACAAGGGACCACCAATACAAGCCCCAGTATCTGCTATCCACTAAACTATCGATTTACTACGGTAAATACCAGCTTGGTACTATCAGGGGGCTAATAGTTACCTGTGGTCGTCCAGTGAGCTCGCCTCGGGATTCAGCGGAAACGACAGCAGCTTCGAATCTCAGCTTCTTATCCATCTCCTCAGAGATAGAGTTAGCCTCCTCAATGGCAGGTAAAATCTCAATCATGTCCTCCTTGAGTAGAAACTCATCTACAAAATGGGGAAGTTGGAATTTCAATTGAATGTCCTGTGACTGAGTGGTAACAAAAGTGCTAGGCACTTGTGCTGAAGGCCCCTGGTTTAAACAGAGCTTGTACTCATTTTTTTTAAAACTCCTTCTGTTCACCCAGCAGAGAATGGGTACCCAGAGCGAAGGAGGAAGAGGAATGGCACCTCAGCTACACCGTTGCTGGTTCTCCACACAACAATGGGCTAAGGAACAACCTTTACATTGACACACTCTCCATATAGCATCCTTGGTGCTGTGTTCTGCACCAAGATGCCATATAATTCGTTCAACGATAAAAAAAAAGGTCTCTAGTGCTGAACGGAAGGGTGCTTAGGATTAAGACTGAAACCTATAGCAACATTGGGGTAAGTAACACTAGAACAAGAATTCAGGGTTGCATTTTGTGACAGAAACACTTTACTAGAAACATAGAAACTCTTTTTTGCTCCTTCACATCTCTGCGTTTCACAAGAGGGGTCTAGAGCAAAAACGGCTCTAGAAGAAAGGGGGGGGAAAGAGGCTCTAGCTAAGGGTAAAAGGGACCAGCTCTATGATGAAGAAGCTTATAGATGAAGGGTAATTCCAGGGTGAAAGGGACTCTGAAGGGAGATCACCTGGAGATTTCTCAGCATCATCGTCATCCTCATCAAAGCCAGCACTCAGGGCGATCTCCTCCATGGCATCTTCATACTCAGGCAGGGATCCAGACTTAAACTTGGTGTGATCAACAAACACGTACAGCTGAGTTGTACCAAACATCAACCTGTGCACAAGAAATCAGACATGAAGCAGGTTTTAGATTCAATGTCAAATTGATAAAAATGTAAGGAAGGGTGCATGAGATGCAAGTTGCAGCAGGTTGAGAGAACATAAAAATGTTTTCTCGAAAGATACAAATAATACAATTTATTTTTGAACTTCACATACATACAATGTAAAGGTAAAGGTAAGTAACTTTTGAGAAATGTTGCCCACATGCTGGGATGTTTAGCGCCATTGGTGAATGCTCTACCCACTCAGTTACAACAATTTATAATGTAGCTTTTGAATAACCTTATTATAGAACTTTAGAAGAGGGACTGGATTCACAATACTCTTACCTGTCTAAATGGGACAGCTCCCTCTTCTCCTGGAGGGGTTCTCCATTAACTAGACATCTTGCGGCTTCCGAACATTTCTCAATGCTATACTTTCCTCCCTCCTTTGTGATAATGGCGTGCTGTTGCTGAATTATCGGTCCTGCAAACATTTTACATTATTCTTTATGTAAATCTACCCTCGCTGCATGAACAATCCTACAGCCTCGAATGAATTAACCTAATGTTAATGGCTATACAGGAGAGGGGGCACTCTTTATACATGTAGCCCTGGTAGGCTTGATGGCAACGCGGGTTCTTCAACTATGACATCATCAGAATACGTGTATGTGTACCAACCCATTTCATTTCAGTTGTACAGGGAGTACAGGGTGTTCAGCAATTAGCGAGTTTCTCTGGTTAAGGTAAGCCACTGACTGAGTAGAGACTTTCAGATCACAAACATATGAAATAATTTCATGTCTTTATGATAAAACACCTACATGCATCAGGAGTGGCACAGAATTAGCCTACTGAGTCTAATTGACCCGAAACTTCCCGGAGTGAATCATTAGGGAACTTTCTGCTTTCATCCGCGAACCTGTGGACAAACAGTGACCCACTCATTGGCCTACACGACTATACCCAGAACCTCATTTACCATGGTCTGAACTACCAACAAATACAGACCTAAAGGCTAAATACACACTGGGGCATACCAGGGCTCATCCTGAAACCATGTCTTAGGGCCAGTAACGCTATCTAAACAATAAAACATGCTTAGAAGTCCACAATGGAGACTAGGCAGCTGATTAAGTTGTCAGATAAAACAATTTTTTAGGGCCCGATGTCAGTCTTTTTTATTACAAATATCTTAGCTTGCCAGCTGAACAGGGTTGGCATAGTGGAAGCTGACTATTCCCAGGCCCAGCTCCTCTCCACCGGAACATGTGATTCAATATGAAGCTCAAACTACAAGACCGAACGCATGGTCCTAGGAATTTGGTGGTCAGTTAACCTAAGCCATGTGTTTACACATCACCCACCGAGAATCTAGGGAAAGATATATAAGTTTGTATTTACCTGGTAGACAGATATCCGAAGTTTCCCCTCTTTTGCTTCCCAGTGTGTTGCTGTCTTTCTCCAGGAAGTGAGTGATGTACCCAGATAACGCCGGATCCATATTGAGATTCGTCAGGTAGTCCATTGCCTTTTTCTTTTCCGCGGCTGAAGCCCGGGCTGCATCAGCACCCTGTAGAAATAGATGTGGTTGTGTCATAATATTTTAACTAGAATCATGGGTAGAGTTATTCTCCCATAGGGTCATAGAGTGATAAAATAGAGGTAGAGTCAGAGGATAATTCTATGGGTCTTGTGATCACAATAAGCTCATGAGGCCAGGATCAGATCGAGCGAGCCAGATTAAATGGAATGCTTCTATCAGCCAACATTAGGGTTTTATCTTTATTTGCAACTAGCTCTCTTTTTAGCCCGTGTGGGTGCATATCGAGGTCCAACGCAAACTGCGTTCACAATCGAGTTTTCAGTCAGGCAATAAATGAATTCATATACATGTACTTGCTAATAAACAAGTTCGGACAACTGACCCCCTCACAACTATAAAACGACATTCCACTGTCAATTGTGAATCAACTTTGATTAGAATACAGCAAAGTAAAACTAGGCTTCTTTAGAATTGTACTAAACCTAGTACTATATGAAAACGCATTATGTTATCCATGGAAAATACCATTATGTCATCATAGATTCAGGTTGGTGTTATGGATTCATTTGCTTGACAACTTACGGAGTTGCCTTCTTCCTCCTCTTTAAGCATATCCTCAAAGTTTCGTTGCATTTCGGCCATCTTTGCCTCATTGGCAGCAAGAGCTGCCGCATACTCTTCCTCTAACTCCTTCTTCATTGCGTCAATTTCTTCAAAATGGATAACCCATTATAACCATAAGACCCAATGGTTCTGATACATGACAATAGTTTAGATGTAGTTTATACTTGAGTTACAGAATTACACATTCAGTTGTTAGAGAACTTAGGTCTATCACTACAAGTACATAAAATACTATGATATTAGGTATTTGTAGCTATTTGCAGTTATGACGAAAGCTAAGCGCAAGCTGAGCACACTTTTAAGACCAGATAAGTACTCTAGGAAGCAGTTGAAGAGTTAAAGATCTCATCTCACGGAGAAGTTTGCACCAACGCCAGATGTTTTAAACGCATTGTGGGGCCAGGGTAGCTCAGTCGGTAAATTCGCTTGCCTGTTCTAGAAGAAAGGCAACAGAAGCCACCTCGGTACTATCCCATACTACCATGACAATAAGAGGTCATGAATACCTGGCCTTCAGCAATATGTCTCATCATCATCCGGCGAAAGCTTTGGAGAAGGCCTTTCAATTCGCACAATTTCATAAGAAATAAACTGGTTTATGACTTGCAAGAAAAATTACTAACCTGATTTAGAGGCTCCCTCTTGCTTCTCAATACCGTGTTCACCGTTGCCTTCTGGGACTTCAATACCTCCCGACTCCAACAGAGCTTTCAACCTACAAGCACACTTTTGAGTTATAAAAAAGTAATTTTGTGTC
>Ga0224511_10002341_pt1 | contig 12682 bp, 7 predicted proteins | sample SF_May12_sed_USG_2_FD_169988 | JGI IMG/M metagenome (GOLD analysis project Ga0224511, IMG submission 169988) | Sediment microbial communities from San Francisco Bay, California, United States - SF_May12_sed_USGS_8_1 | ecosystem: Environmental > Aquatic > Marine > Sediment | place: USA... | reverse complement strand
ATAATGGATTAGTTCACTGAACAAAATAAGACCAGTTTTTACCGATAATTTTAATATTTTTTTTCATTTTTTACGATTTGAGCATCTGGAGGACAGTCCCTTTAAGACAAAACGGTAAAATAATAAATTACAATAACTCCAAACAAAGAAATCATCAGTTAGTTTGTTTTGCTCTTGTCTTCAATAAGATCACTCAACTAACAACGTCTCCAGCTGATATCTCTCTTACGTTAAGGGCTACAATTCCTAATTGGCATCTCAAAATGAAAAATATATAAGTTTGCAATAATATTTTTACACAAACTAAATGTATAAATTTTATATTTAACTTAAACTTTTTAACCACAGAGTTTTTAAAAATACTGTTACACTAATGATACTTTTTACCTCCCCCTAACATAATAAGAGTGTAAATTGTTTAATCTTGTTTCATAACTTAAATAATAACAAAAAGCAAAAAACGGTCTGGTCATTACTTTCAGAATGTAAACTTCTTACATTTTACAAGGTTTGTAATGCTTCTGTATTGCTGCAAATGTGTGTTTTAATTAGGAACTGTAAACCTTAAGTTACGGACAAAATCGGATCGAATGTATTAACTTGTAAATAACTTCATAGAGCTACCTCCCTTTGGAGGCATGCAGAGATGATTTTATACTCAATGTTGGAACCCGGTACTACTGAAGTTGTTCATTAATGGTAACGAAAGACGCCACACCACTAACGCCCCCAAGCGCATGAGCGAAACTCATACTTTTTAAAAACCAAAACAACATATAACCCATGCTTCCAAGAGGACGACAAAACTGTAACTCACCCGTTTCCAGGAGTAGATATAGGCGATGTCGACCAGGGACAGACTGTCGTGGACGGGGCCGCACGCGTGCACCAGATCGACCTGTGGTGTGTATACAGTTGTACAGTAAGGTCCGCTTATAGTGAACCCGCTTATAAGGAACCCGCTTATAGTGAACCCGCTTTTAAGGAACTTCGTGCTATAATGAACTGCCTGACGTAATGTGGTTTACTTTTAAAACGAGTATGTCTGAATGTGTCTATTTATTTTATGCAAGAGCATAAACATGCATGATTAATTCCAGTAATGGGTGATGCTCGGGAACGTTTTAAACAGGAAAAACTTGTGTTATTGTTCTAGTGTCTAAAGGTCGTTAAAAAAGTCTCAGAAAGTGGATAATTATCTTGTAGACAAAAAATATGAGGATCGTTCAGAAAAACGTATTTCGGAAAATGCGCTTTAACCGAGATGTTTAATTTCGAATAGTATTTTGCTACGAAGTTCGAAACTTCCTCGAGCACATTGGTTTTGCACATTCTTTTTTTAAACATAACACAACATAAAACATAAAAGGAAAGCGCAGTCAAAGTTTAAACATTTTTGCACTTATAGTGTATACCTCTTGGGTAAACCTTTTATAAAATGCTACGGTATTTGTTTTTTTTTGACGTAAAATAACCATCTGAATAGCTTATCAAGTGATTTCTGAAATACTAGTGTAAAATACTTATTCAGAAAATAAGACTAAAAGGTATACCTGATAGTTGTTGTCGAGGTTGTATTTTAGCCGAATGAACTTCCGCAGAAGGGCGACGGTGGTGGCTCCCGGACATGAGAGATACCGCCGGTCCGCCGGCTGTGGAATAAACCAGCGTGTGTGTATACATGTAAAAGGGCTGTATCAGCGGAGGTTGCGCACGTTCGTGGACTGTCTTCATTTTTGCACAATAGGGTCTTTATTTTAGAGAAGACATTTTAAAGGACATTAGCTCGTATTTCTGTTTTGTCTTAAAATGATAATACCAGACATATCTTCTCAGTGAATATCGGAAGTTCGGGAACTACCGTCGTCAACTTAGTCAATTAATGAATCTTTGTCATGTCCAAATAAAGCGTTGTCAAATTGGATGAGTATGACGTTTTATAAGATTATAACGTAATTCAGTTCTTCGTGCCTGAGCCATTTCCACTTGAGCTTAATCTTCTTTTGACTTATCGACAGCCCGCCCTCCTGTCCTGGTCTTCGTGATTTACGCATCGCTGGCCCGAATACTTATTATCATATGAAAGCCATATCGCTCCATCATAATATTACTGACCAATTATCGGACTTGGTGATGGTAATAGCGATTTACATAGGCATGATTGACAAGTGAATACAATAGATGGCTCGACAAAGCTGGTCCATCAAGACGCCATTTTGGGCGGGCTGCCGATAGGTCAATTGACTGGAGACATTCAGTGTATTCTATACGAAACAGAAAGATTTTTTAATATTCCCGCGTTCAGCAAATGGCTTTAAAATTGAAGAAACTGTTCTGCTATAATAACCTGTGATTTCTTCATTTTTTTCTGCTCGATAATTCCTGTGATAGTGATAGCTGAATTATAACACGTTTTGAATCAGGGGTCAATTGTTTACCGTGTCGCGCCGTGTGGCATGTCTACATTTTGCAGATGTAAACAAGGGAAGGGAAATAACCGGTACTAAGATTTATTTGGATGTAAACCGACTTCAGACAATATGTTTTTATAAAACGTTATTACAGTTCAACTAATTTCAAGTGACAATCGGACCACAGGAATTTCATATGCAGTGCTGATGTTATCATATATTGGCTCATAACTAGCTGAATATCCAATGAGATCATTATCATATTAAAATAATAATTAAAGACTAATACTCGCTTACATTTGTTTTGCATCAAATCGTTATACTAGTATATGAACTATTACATAATTATACATAAAAGGCTATATTGAAAACTTTATTTTATCAATGAACGCTTGATGACTGTCTATGCAACGCACGAGCTGCCGGTGGATCAGTACATTCATGTTTACTTTCTGATTGTACCGGTAATTCCAATTTAGAACAGAAATAAAAATAATAAGTAATCTACCTTGTTGTATATGTTATTGCCTCGGGAGAGACGTCTTGAAGGTCGACACACGCGGCCACTGAAGATATAAAAAACACACTCAATAATTTAATCTAATTTATTTAGGGTCGATTGCGAAACACGTAATCTTAACTTATAATGCACATGGAGTCCAACTTGTATTGAACGAGGTTTAAAACAGCTGACCTCCAGAATATACTTGAAAATCAAATATTTCAAAATATCTCTACAAATACATATTTCCAAATACATATTTTCACTTTTTGCTTTGAAAACAGACAATTTCCTTTTCTGCCATCGGTATATTCCCACTATACATAACGGCTAAGTACTGCGTAAGTAACGCAGTAGATTATGCAAAGAAAAGCGATGTTTTACCAACGATTTTGTCAAATTTCTCACTTGAATTAAGGGGTCAGTTATAATAGATTTCTCCACTGAACATAACTTGACCAGTATTTACCGCTATTTTTTTCTTCATTTTTTTATTTTTGAACATCTGGAGGTCAGCTGCTTTGAGAGAAGAGAGATCAGACCTATCCATATTTGCTGAGTATTTAGCAAGGAAGCATTTGGTACTATTTCTATAACGTTTTTTGGTATGACGCGGTCCGAGATCGAACCCACGACCTTTTGCTTAGGAGGCGAACGCTCTACCGCACATTCTATTACAGTGAATAATTGACTTGGGAACTCTTTGTTTCATTTTGTCAATTTAATAACATCTCGTATCTATACGTTTCTATACCATCACATTTCGCTACTGTAGAAAAGAATCTATTAAACAGTTATTATTTTAAGGTGCGAAAGCATTGGCTTTTGTGAGGTAAATATATTTTCTTGAACTTCAAGACACTATAAAAGTAATGTTTTAAAGTAATATAAAATATTTCATAATTACTATCCAGCAGCATGCAATATGCTGAAAACTTATAATATTTTTACATTATTTTAAAACAGTATGTTAAACGTTATATATACTACAGATATTCGAAACATGATGGTTACATCATATAAATATAATACTATATATTATTATAGCAAATAATGAGTAGAAGTATGCGTACTTGGGGCAGAACTCTAGCGCTATACTGAAGTTCTCCTGCGCGGAGTATATACATCTGTTCCCTTGCTGTTCAAGTCGGGCCTCGGCGCTTCCTGAAAAACAGCACGCACCTTCCATACACATTTTAAACAATTATCGGGGTTATGGTTGTTTTATTAAAGTATCATTATGCTTTTGCACAACAAAACAACAACATGATAACCACATTATATAGACATTGTAGGAGTTCCGTTAGTAATTTAATTAACGGTCACAGATATCAAAATCCATTCTCCTTTGATTTATAGATAAATCGCCAATTTACTCAACAAAAACTAAAATATTTACCGAAATATTGTTTAACTTACAGAAGAATACGATCACCTTACGACAAATACGTTCAACTTAAAGACAAATACGTTAAATGTACGGACAAATACGTTCAATTTACGGACAAATACGTTTAATTTACCGAAAAAGTTTAATTTAACGAGAAATACGTAAAGCATACGACAAATACATTAACTTACGAACAAATACGTTCAAATTACGGACAAATACGTTCAATTTACGAACAATTACGTTCAATTTACGGACAAATACGTTCAATTTACGGACAAATACGTTCCATTTACGAACAATTACGTTCAATTTACGGACAAATACGTTCAATTTTCGGACAAATACGTTCAATTTGCGGACAATTACGTTCAATTTACGGACAAATACGTTTAATTACGTTCAATTTGCGGACAAATACGTTCAATTACGTTCAATTTGCGGACAATTACGTTCAATATACGGACAAATACGTTCAATTACGTTCAATTTGCGGACAATTACGTTCAATTTACGGACAAATACGTTCAATTACGTTCAATTTGCGGACAATTACGTTCAATTTACGGACAAATACGTTCAATTACGTTCAATGTGCGGACAAATACGTTCAATATACGGACAAATACGTTCAAATACGTTCAATTTGCGGACAAATACGTTCGGTACTTACGGACTGTCGGATGGTCCCTGTAGAACTCCCGACGACGTCTCATCTCGCCTGGAATACACAATACAGGTGTGCTATGAATAAGTATTAATAGTTTAAATTATTTAAAGTTTCTTTCTTATAAGCTGTGAACCACTGCTAATATGGATCGCAAGAACTATAATTATACTTTCAAGTTCCTTTAAGGTAAAAATAAAAGTTGTTTGCTTCCATTAACGTGGAGAGCACTGCATCAAAGGTAAATACTAGGGACACATATTCATACATGTGGAATATGACAACATATAAATGTAAACTTAAAATAAGTAGGTTAGGGCGTGAAACATGCACCAATGTACACAATATCATATTTTGCTCTAAAATCGTAGACGAGCACCAAAAAAGTTTAGGGTCGGCACAAAAAATAGGGTCGGTCGGGTTACTGAGAAACAAACAACTTTGTTTACGCCTTAATAAAAAATATCACATATATCGGGAAATATATCATGTAGAAATGCCCGATTAACGTCACGTGGTATTATATCAGCTGAGACTTAAAGACGCATGTCGCTAAAGGAAGTCAGTTTTTACCGCTTTATTATGAAAAATGCCATGCATAAAATATATTAGGTCATAATATCCTGCTAAATCTAATTAAGGAACATAGAGCACGAAGATGCATGGTAAAATGCAATTTCATTTACAAGACGCTAGATACTAATAAGTTATGATTTATAGAAATCTTTAAAAAATCGTCTTGAAAGACGTCGGAAGCGAAAAGAAGAACGTTATAAAATATTAATCAGAGAAAGTAGACCGCGCGAGCACAAGTACCGTTAAACGGTTTAAGTTTATAAGTCCTATAGCTGGTATTCCAATCAATACGCGAACGTGTAACGCAAGCGTAATGCGTGAACGTAAAAAAATCAAACGATCTTCTTTTTTCAGTATTCCATATCGGCGTGAGTGCGACGACAGCATAAAACGCAAGTGTGCCGTCGATCGCTACATGTGCAGTGATTTTTTACGCTCGCGGACGGCATTCGCGAAGCAAGATTAGAGGTCCTCTGTCTAAGCCCAAAGTGAGTAAAAGGGTCACATTAATTCATCAGAAAATCTCCTGCAATGTATGATTAGTCGCGTAAAGATTTAATAAGTGGTGGAATGCCCCACAGTTTCCTTTTTTTTAAATAGTTCATATGCACCATCTATGGCTTTGCTCTTTCTTATTTTCTGGTCATTTTGTTAACGGAAAAGGGACAAAATAATTTGCTTTATACCCACGCTAGGCGGATGAAGAGAATAGCGTGTTCGTGAAAATTTACGCCACACGTTTAAGCTTGTTTTACGCCAACGCATTACGTTCAGGTCGCGCTCACTTATGAATAGAATACCGGCCTTAATCGGAAAAAGTAACATAGCGCGTGAAAATGCCAGGTCAAAAATAGTCATACCTTACAAGAAACCTTGCGCACGAAAATGTACGGTAATCGGGTAGCGTTTTGTCTTTATATAAAAACCCCGCGCTCGAAATATAACGTCAACATATACATAGTCAGAAAGAGCCTTGGCACGCGATAAAGTAACATTAATACTTTTTTTCCTGAGAGATCGCGCGGAGTACGGTAACTTGGTAGCGTTAATACCGTCATAGGTTTTTTTTATAAAAGGAATCCCAGCGCGCGAAAGAGTTACGCTTAATGAATATTTTTTTACTGTAAAAGAAGCCAAGCGCGAAAAAAATACCACAGCCGGCTAGCTTTTCTTGTCTTGGTGTGAATGAGCCGGCGCGCGAAACAATAACGTCAAAAAAATTTAAGTCTGAAACAGCCTTGGCACGCGATGAAGTAACTTTTTTTCTTGGACAGATCAACTGTAACAGAAGCCCGGTGCGCGAAAAAGAACTGTAACCGGGATGCTTGTCTTGATATGGAAAAGCCGGCGCGAAAAAGCTGAGTCAAATAATCTTACTCTGGAAGAGTCCGGGCGCGCGAAGACGTGCGAAAACCGGGTAGCGTTATTTTGTCTTGGCACCAGAGAGCCAGCGAGTCATTAAGTAGCGTCAAAATAGTTTTGACCGTAAAAGAAGCCCGGTGCGCGAAGAAATACGATACACAGGTAGCGTTATTTATTTTTTTCTTGATATAAAAGAACCGGCGCGCAAAAACTAGCGCCAAAATAATCTTAATCTGGAAGAGTCCGGGCACGCGAAGACGTGCCAAAACCGGGTAGCGTTATTTCCTGTAAGCACGAGAGAGCGGGGAGCGATAAAGTAGCGTCAAGATAATCTTACTTTGGAAGAGTCCCGGCACGAGTTTGTACACGATGTCCTGGAGCGTGTGGTCGAGCCGGATGTGCTGCAGTGGCCGCGTCTTGTGCACGAGCACCTCGCAGATGGGGCAGTACTTGCTCGACTCCAGGTACCGCACGATGCACGTCTTGCAGACTGAAACACGTGACGTAAAAAATAATTCGATAATATATGACCTTCAGATATTAGAGAGAGGGATTATTTTTTACTCATTAATTACGAGTTCTTGTACAGTGCATACCGAGATAATACTTATGAATAATATAATACAATATACCTAGATTTTTTAAAGATAACATTCCTTAGTTAGAAAATAATTCACGCATTTTCGGGGATAAGCAGTTACAAGCATGCCATGCAGAATATAGTGGTGGCGTCCACCAGATATATTGCCGCTACATAGCGCGAATAGTGGTGGCGTCCACCAGATATATTGCCATGCAGAATAGTGGTGGCGTCCACCAGATATATTGCCGCCACATTGCGCGAAGATCTATAGCGCGCAAACTGCATGTTTTATAATTAAATACTCATTTATTAAATCTAGAGGACCACTTAAAAACGGTGGACACTTTCTAGGACGGTGGTAGCATTGACTATGTATATAACAACCACACGGTACGCTATTATATTACTATTACACTACGCAAACTCATCTATTACGTTTACGCTGGAGCTGGCGTCAACCATGTTCATGCACTTAGCCGACACCGATCGCGCAGATCTATAGCGCGCTAACTAGTATACTACGCATGCCGGGGTACTCATCTACATTTTTTGTAAATCGTTTCAACATCCACTTACACGAGTGGACACATTCTACGATGGTGGTGCCGTCGACCATGTATATAGCCGGTACAGAGCGCGCAGATCTATAGCGCGCTAACTACTAGTATTAGCATATGCATACCCGATGAACTCATCTACATCTTGTATCACATTTCAACGTCCACTTACACGAGTGGACACATTCTACGATGGTGGTCGCGTCGACCAGGTAGCCGCCGCACAGCGCGCAAATCAGGTGGGGCGAGATCTCCGCGATGTTCGGCTTCTTCGGAACGCTTTCCGTCATGGCACACCTGAAAATGAAAAAGTTTTTCTTATTTATTTACCAAACCATTTGTTTTTATATACAGAACATTTATTGGGTTTGATGTGATACCGATTGTTTGGTTCACGAGTGCTTATAGAAAAAATATAGTTCTTTCACGAGTGACCACCGGCACAAACTGAAATTGTAAAATTTAGGTGAGTTTTTCTTTCTTTTAAGTCATTTCTTTCACAAACCTTTTGTTTTTATGTAGAGGATATTTGTTGGTTTCGGTAGGAGACAATTTTTTGGTTAATGAGAGATGATAGAAAAATAATATTTTACCAGTAGTCTCCGGCACACATGAAACGGTGAAAAAAAAATTTTTTTAATTATTTTTGTTTTTTTTTCTCATCAAACCTATTGTTTATTATAAAACAAATTACAACCATTAATTACAGATCGTCCATTATATTAAAGTTCAAAGAGTAACATGTTATTTCTGTAGGAGTGGTATCTTCTAAATATTAGGTTGTTAATTTTCTTTAAAATAAAATATTGAATGAAAATAATACTTCTTTTATATCTAATAAATGTTCAGTTTAATAATAATAATAATAATAATAATAATAATAATAATAATAATAATTATTATTATTATTATTATTATTATTATTATTATTATTATTATTATTATTATTATTACAATAAAATTACGAAAAGGGTTACATTTAGACACGTGCCAATACAGGATAACAATTATGCCTTAATATCAAAAGGTTCTCCAACAGACCCAAAACCATAATTATATTTTATAAAAATGAAATGTCAATTTAACTTGGTACAACTATTGTAAATATTTCGTTATTCTGCTTATATCACAAAGAAAAACTCAAGTTAGTTGCTATAGGTTACAGTTTATATATGTCTGTAGTGGGGGAACTTTGAGTGCATCAAGACGTTCAAAGAATGTTTATTCGTTAAGATGTGAAAATAATCCTTCTTTCTTATATTTTCGAAGGTCATTCAAATAAACGGAGTAAAGTTCGCAATTGAAAATGTAGGTTTATTTGTGAACACATTCGCGTTAAACATGAACAATCCAACTACTAGTATATAAGTGTATGTATATACATGTATATCTGTGTTCTGATTTATCGCGTCCGCAACCTCACAACTTAGATATTTTAATATATCTCTTTTATTTATTTTTATAACGAATAAATTAAAATGTAAAGTCAGTTTTCTTTAACCCTGGACTTTTTTAATTTAAACACCAAACAAGACCGGTAAAACCTCTACATCAGTTCAAGATGTGTGCTATATAGATGCGGTGCATGGGAATATTCTATTTTTAATTTCAAGAAATATATTTGTTTATTTTTCTGCGTGAATCAATAACTTTCCTATTAAAAATAGGATGGTTAGAAATTGAGATTTAATTTGATTTAATAATAGGACTGATACGGATACAACGATAATGATTGTTTGCAAATGCAAGGTTCAAACGAGGAACAAAAATATGTAAAAGCAACATTAATTTTTAAAATGTTTCGGTTTTTTGGCAAAACAATGTTTAAAAGATGCGACTGTTCATATTTGTATGTAACTGTTTCAAATAAAAATTAAAATGAGAGAGAAAACAACATAAACAGACAGATGGCAACGTAGGTCAATTGAGCTTAGACAATACAAATAAAAGTTGTTCAAAGAAAAAAAGGCAAAATGTATATAATTGCTTTATTTTTCTTTAAACAACTTTTGATTGTATTATATTCCATAATATTTTATTTGTCTATTGAATGTTTTACTTCAAACGAATGTTTAACAGTGTTCTTCCTGCATGTTGTATAGACTAGATACGTGTATATTAAGATTAATTATGTTCGTAAGTGTCCACTGTGTAGGTTTTTATCTTGTTGCAAATACAAGAGGTATTGTAAAAAGTATTGTTATAAAAAATGTCCCATTACGGAATAAACATCAAAGATTACGTTTAAAAACAACCCAAAATCATGCTTATAGAATTTTATTATTTATAATTATGACACTTTATATTTTTTGTTTAGCCTGTAAGGACGAGGCAACTCCGGTTTTCCAGTTGATTTGTGAAACATTTTGCAAAAAAATAATTTCCTCGTGTGCTTTTCTTTAAAATATCAACTGTTATAATATGTTTAAAATATGTGAAATTCGCCTGCTCTGTATAAGGATTAATTTCCGTTGAACTCAAATGGCCTCCGATAACAGGTGGAAATTTACGGGCTTACGGCGGATGAATTAAACATCTTAACAGTATAGATTAACAACCTTAGCAAAATGTTAGTTTATGTTATCTTAACTTTTACTAATTATTTTTATCACAAATGAACTTTAATTGTTCAGTGAACTTTAGTCCTATTATTATGATGATGATGACATGACTTTTGTTGACCATACCCTCGGCATTGTGTGTGCTTTGTTTTGTATTGCTTTACGTACATGAATTGCTAATGCGGCACCTAAAATGCCTTCTTTTTTGTAAATAAAAGTTAAAATATGGAGTTGAAAGTTGTTCTATTATGGGCTCAAACTACATGTAGGTTTATGTCGTTGTGCATTTTGTTACACTGAGAGCACGCGGGTATTTGGCACGGGGCGATTTGACACGTGGGGATCTGGCACCTGGGGAATTGGCACGTAGGGATTTAATCCCAATTCATGAGGGTGAAAGCTCCCCTCCCCATTGCGTACCGAGTACGTCTTTATTTAAACCTAGCTTACTACGACAAAATTGTCTGCATACCGTATAACAACAGAAACAAAAGTTTCTACCGCTTCTAGTCATAAATACACAAAGCTGATAACAAGTACATCTAGTGCACACATAGACAACCGAGAAATAAATAGTTTAGGGGTTGAAAGGATAGCTTTTTTACATTTGTTTACAACACATCATATTTAGTCTGACTAATGGTCCTTTTTAGAAATATACGCGAGCGAGGCGAGCCAAAGTTTATTACTCATTTGATTTGGTTTTCATGAGTTTTGGTAAAACAATGTTAAGGTTTGCGCACCACATTACAGAATTTTAGCGTACTGCGTACGGTCTAAATATACCCCCTCCCCTGGCGCTATAGTCATAAAGCACCTAAGGAATAAGCTAAGCAAAATTTAATTTTCTTAAGTTCCCTTACAATTTACGTAGACTTGCACAGAATTGTATCTGCAACCTACCACAATCTTTAAAATTTGTAACGTTCTCTGGTTTTGTTGTCAGTGGTACAGTCTTTCTTAACTTCCAGTTTCTCCTTGAAATAATGTATGAATATGGCCCCGGACTACTGTGTTTAAGGTAGAATATTTGTAATGGACTTCGAGGGTTACACATTTGTATTTTTTGTCAAAATATAAACAAGATTTTTCTCATTAAAATGTGATATATATTATGATTTGACTTTTCAACCATAGAAAAGTATTTCTAAAATGCAAGTTACCTTTATATCGCTTACATTAAATTAAAGGGAAACAATTTTACATTTATCACCTTCCTTTAACATGAATAGAATGATTTTTTTTTCAATCTTATTTATAAAATCAAATAAACAAAAACTGTCAAAAGCGGTGTGGTGTGGTGGATCGTCTCTAAATGGCATATATTTAAATAAAATAAAGTTTTTTTTAACTTCTACCTAACTGCAAATCTGTGCATCCATTACAAATATACTACCTTAATAAGGGGGTTTCACCCTCATCAATCTAGAGTATGCGATGTTCGCGTCGTCAAGAATGTATCATCTTAAATAGTGAGAAGCAAAAACACTTAAAGAATACTTTCAATAAGTGGATTATCTTATATAATGATATGCATGCTAGTCTTAACATAATTTAGAAAATACAGATCTAATATCAAACAATATTATACTTTTAAGTTTTTTCATATAAAATAGGAGAGTAATTTCAATAACGGATATCAATACATGGGAGTATATATCAAATAATAAATTAATTTGGTCTAGCTAATATGTTTCAAAGTTTATTGGCAAATTAGCACAGAAAAAAAATGACCACGAATGTGCAGCAACTTTTAATAGTTAAATTACCAAATTAAAATTTTCCGCATTTCAATTTGGCTCAATCTGTAATAAATATTTAAATACTATTTGATATTCTCCTTTGCATTCAAATACAATCACGCATTTTAATGTTCAATTTCATTGTTAAGCACATGCAAATCAATATTATTATTAAAATCACTGGTTTGCAAAGAACATCGTTAGAAATGATACACCAACGAAGAAAAAAAAAGAAGTTTTAATAAGAATCATTCTTACACGATAAAAAAGCAACCCTTTCATTGAAAATCAACATGCGCAAGCTATTTATTGATAGAAATAGACCTTCCCC